>Ga0326511_10000241_pt1 | contig 46107 bp, 46 predicted proteins | sample 0_2496_0518_D_FD_203701 | JGI IMG/M metagenome (GOLD analysis project Ga0326511, IMG submission 203701) | Bovine rumen microbial communities from UC Davis, California, United States - 0_2496_0518 | ecosystem: Host-associated > Mammals > Digestive system > Stomach > Rumen | place: USA... | reverse complement strand
TTCGGTCCCATTGGCACCACCCAGTTAGTGTCAAACGCTTCCTTCACATACTTCTGTTCCATTCCGTCCTCGCTCATGTGCGCCAGACACAGGTAAATCGTTTTTCTTTCAGACATTTCTTCTATTATTTAATTATCTATTCCAAATCTACTTACACTCATATCGAGCGGCAATTATGCTCCAGTCGATAATCTGCCAGAGGGCAGAGAGGTGAGCAGCGCGGCGATTCTGATAATCCAGATAATACGCATGCTCCCATACATCAAAAGTCAGCAACGGCTTCAAGCCCTTCACCACAGGATTGGATGCCCCTTGCTCTTGCGTGATAACTAAGTTGCCATCAGCATCTGCCGACAGCCATACCCAGCCAGAGCCAAACAGCCCCACACCCTTAGCCTCAAACTCAGCCTTGAAAGTCTCCACACTACCCCATTGCTTTTCTATCTGGGCAGCAAGAGCACCAGTAGGACCTTGAACTCCCTCACCGGCAGGTTTAAACTGTGTGAAATATAACTCGTGATTCAGTATCTGTCCAGCATTATTGAATATCGCGCCCTCACTATGAAGCATCAGCTCTTTCAGGACCTCAAGCTCTCCATTACTCCCCTCGCCTACAGGAGAGGGGCTCGGGAGTGAGGCTAATTTATTCAGATTATCCACGTAAGCCTGCAGATGCTTCCCATGATGGAACGACAACGTCTGTGCACTGATCACAGGCTCCAGTGCCTCCATCGCATAAGGTAATTCAATTAGTGTAAACATAATCTTCTACAAAGTTAATTCATTATTTTGAAATCTCCAAACATGTTCTAAATATTCCTTTTCTTTCCTCCTATTACAGTGAAACAGGAAATGTCCCAGTGTTTCTATACTACATGAACTATCCTATTCAATCCGTTCAAGCACTTCTTCAGGTCTAAATCCCATCTTAATAATAGTGCACAATCCTCTTCCCATATCCTTCACCGAAGTTCCGAGTAGCCATACATCATCATCAACTATCAAGTAGCGATCATGTACGGAATGAGGCAACTGAACATAGTTAATTGGCTCATACTGTTTATTATGCTTCTCAAAATCAAGTTTTACCTGTTCAGTATATCGAGTATACACTGTAGCCACAACGCCAGCATTCCTCTTGTCTAGCATTGTCAATACACGCTCATCCACAAAATTATCAACCAAGATGATTCTCTTCTCAGCACTCCTTATCAAGTCACACACAAACATATACGCATCCCACACACATCCCGTAGGAATCAACAGTTCTTCAGGCTTCTCATTAGCACGAACCACAAAGTCCAGTTGTTGCTGTTGTTGGTCTAAAGTGCCCTCAATCTGTGCTATTCTGTCGTTCTGAGCATCAATACGCAGATTTATCTGCTGTAGGGCCATTACCTGCTGATGAACGGCATATCCCCTAAGCAAATAATCCTTCAAAACGGCATTCGCCCATTGACGGAAACGCGTACCCACCTTGCTTTTGACACGATAACCCACGGATATGATAACATCCAGATTATATAATTTTGTCCTATATTTCTTACCATCTAAGGCAGTTAGTAAGGATTCCTTACGAACTGAATTAGCATCTAATTCCCCTTCTTTGAAGATATTACCGATATGCAAGGTGATATTATTCCTCGTAGTACTGAAGAGTTCAGCCATCTGCTGCTGAGTCAGCCACACAGTATCATCCTGTAGCCTTACCTCCAAACGCACATTGTCATCCGGTTGGTACAGCACTATCTCACCCTTCTCTTCTATAGGTAAAAATTGATTATTCTCCATCTTCTAAACCTTTACCATTAACCCAGAGCCATTTGTTGCGACACTCGGTCGAAAATATATTATAGTATCATAAGCGTAAACTTTAGATCAATTCTTCTCATAATATTTATTCAATCACATCAAACGGAGAGAAAGGAATATTCCTAAGTTTCATGTTCATAATATTTCGATTGTTTAATTCTTTTTATCTTCTTTTGCTTTGCCTTCTTTTAATTCTCGAGAATCTATTCTTCAGTCTCTTCTGCTTTTCTTGAATAGATTCTCTGTATTTTGCGACATACCAACTATCAGTATCCTTGCTTATCATATCCTCCAATTGAGCCAAATTGATACAACCATGCAAACCAACCTTATAGTGATAAGAATCTATAAAGTTATAATCAAGATGGCAAAGAGGATGCCTAAGACCATTTGCACCTTTGGGATCATAATCATATCTTACATAAGAAGGTTCTGTGAACATCAGTATCTCAAATAGCCTAATCGCTTTTAGCACATCACTATCAGAAAGGTTTTGTGCTGAAGCTATCTCGCGGAATGATTGTTTATCTTTATACGTATCATAATCACTGTATAAACCTCTACTTCTACTAAGTATAGTCGAGTTTATATCTATGTCTTTATATCTAACATGCCATACACAATTCCCAGTACTACTATCGAGTTTATCATATACTTGAAACGGGAACGCAAAGCTAACAATCTGATTATCTTTAATAATATATGCCCGCTGCATTTTCCTGTTTGAATCAACCACAAGGTATGGCATCTTAACCTGCGTTTCCTTTTCTGGCCCCGTCCACGACAATATGTGCTCAATAATTTGCAGCACTATATTTATATAATCCAACGGCTGCTTCAGCTTACCATCCATTTTAGCACTTGACATGCTACCAAGCGAATGCGCGTATCTCATTCTATTTTTAGATTAAAAGGTCAGCCGTCTTTTCGATTTTCTCAAGAAGATCATCCTCTTCTAAGCCTGTAATATCAATCATAGCCATCATACCAAGTATCTTATCTACAAATACTTTATCGATGTTATTGTCTTGAACATACTGTTCTACCAGTTCTTTCAGAGACATCGCTCGCTTGGCCTGTTCGAATCTCATGCCTATTTCTTTTACTTCTTCTTCATCAGCACATTTTATATTCATCTCATGAGTCGATTTAATTTGATGAAGTCCATCTTTTATCTCTTGGGAAACAACATAAGTTGGATCCGTAATCAATAAATAGCTACGAATAAAAGAGCGAGTAAGCATTGTGTATAGGGCATTCCTATATTGATGATTATCTGCAATATTCTCTGTTATACATATCACATAGGGATATTCAAGTCCTTTAGCATTATTCCTATTACTAACCATAACCGAGTTTGGCACAGGTTTTTTTGATTCATAAGCTTTATTTGTCTCCCAATTATATCTGTTTCCTATCGCTATGCAGATTTGATTAGCCAAATTATAATTACTTGTTTTCTCATCAACAAAGATTACAGCAACATCATCTGGGGCTAATGTTCCATTATTCTCTTTGTTCATATCATCTATAAGTTTACAAACCATCTGCGGTATAGTCGTAGTAGCGCTCCGCTTATATACCTTTACACTTTCATACGAGATATCGTCCCCATCAAATCTTGTATTAGGCTCTCTAGTTAAGGTCATTCTGTCTCCATCCCTTTTTACAGAATACCCACAAGTTTTCCAGTCATTCTCATTCAACCACCTATAGCGTTTTTTCTCAAAGAGTCCTAACCCCATAGCATGAGCAAACATCAACGTATCCGGAGCGGTTCTATAGCATTTACCGAGCAAATAATCTGCATTATAGGCTTTAGCTATATGTTCAGCAAAAATAGATTGAAAAACATCACCTGCCATGAATACTTGCTTTGACGTAACTGCCTTGCATAATTCTTCAAAATTTTGATCAAAATCCTGGCTCTCATCCACAATGACATAATCAAAAGCAGGTTTTATCTCACCTTGGCTTCTCAACTCCTTTAATGCTATTTTACAAAGTTGATCAAATGATGTCACATAACTATAACTGTGGAACGTAAGCCCATAATGATAACAAATATATCGGTATAATCCAGAGTTGGAATCAAAGCCACGCCCCCAGGCATTTGCGCACCATAGTCTTTCATCCCAGTCAATCTGTCTTTGCACCTTCATATAATTAAAGAACTGCTGAATACGAATACGCAAGGTGCTCGCAAGAATACGATTATGGCACGTAAAGAATATTTTCACATCATCTGATGAAGAGTACAATTCTTTAAGTTTATGAAGAAGAAGTTCTGTTTTACCCGTTCCTGAAAGCCCCTGTATTTTTATAACCTTTTGCTGAAGACTATCGAAAATGAATCTTGTCTGGTCGCCATCAAACAATTGTATTTTATGGCGAACCTTCTCTACCAATGTTTCTGGGACTTCAACACCTACCTTATTAATTTCATTAACACTACCAATACAAAGCGAAACTAACAACTCAGATTTGCGTTTCTGTAATGCATCGCTAAGTCTAATTTTATCCATTAACCTAGCAACATTAGCAAAATCGCCCAATGTAGCAGAAGTGATGAGTTCTTTCTCTACTTTAGAATAGAGACCCATTTTGGAGCGATAATCATATTTCTGATACAGATATCTAATATCACCCTTTATATCTTCATCATAACCATCGAAATCATCCGTATCAGGTTCTTCCACAGTGCATAGTTTGAACCCTGGAGCTAACAGAAGGAAATGCTTCTCATATTCCTCATGTGCTGAATCAACAACAGGATTTTTGAGCAAATATACCCTAAGGCTATTTACCCTGCTATATTCCTCCATTTTTAACAACCATTCTGGTTCCATTCCTTCCTCAAATGGAAGATTATGATAAAAATAACTTGATTTCATTTTTATATGATTCTCTTAATATTTTGAGCTATTCGACCCATTACTCCCCCATTTAGAAACAAATAGATATGAACAAAGTAACCAAACAGTTTTCAGATATTTCATTTCTCACCAAGGTTTAAGGTCCCTTCTTCCTCGTGCGGCACAAACGGCCCTTCCTTGCATTCAAAGAAGACACTTCCAGACTCCACGCATTCCACATTATGCCAAACTCCCTTGGGTATATCCACCCCATAGAGTCCTTCCTCTGGACAGAGAACAACACTCTCCTTCACTGTGCCATCATCATTGTAGGTGGTTACGCGAACCTTGCCACGTAGTAATACGAATGTCTCTTCCTTCGTGGGATGACGATGTATCTCAACCTTAGTGCCTGGCTCAACTGCATTTAGGAAGCGGTGGCATTTATCCTCCAGGCTTTGATGAAAGTTATAGTTCATTCGCAGGCGTGGTGATGCTTTCGCCTGAGCAGAAACCTTATTCAGTAGATTGTTATCTATGATTTTCATTCGTTTGTTATCGTTGAGGTAGGAGAACGCGAAAGGGTATACACCTTATTTAATTTATATATTCCCAGAGGCTTCATTTCTGCACTTGTGCAGAGGGGTGTTGAGGTCGCTTTATATTACCTCTCCTGCATAGTGCATCTTCTTGCCAAGAACGGTGCAGAGAATCATCTGGATGTCCTTGATGAAGGAGTAGTGACGGTAGTAGTACGAGTTAAGGTGCATCTTATCAGGATAGGTTGTCGTCTATGATTTTTATTTAGTACGCAACATTTAGGATATTTGAAATTAATCTACCATGCACAATTATTTTCAATCACCACTAAATTATTAGTAACATCTACCTTCTGAAGTTTCCGATCTTCCTTTTCGTGTAACATTTCTTCCAGCAAACGCTTAAACTCTGCATTAGTTAGATTTCTGATTGCATAAGGTCCTCGCTTTGGGTATACTGTCAACAAAACCAAATTGTCAGATTTTGTCGACACCCAATATATTAGTCTAAAAGCATCGTTTTTGGGTAATTTCTGATGAGAGTTTTTTACACGTAGTTTCACAATTCTAAAGTTCTGTTCTTGGCGAATCATATCCCGTGTCTCTCTCAAAAAAGAATCATCCATGCTAGATAGAGCATCACATATGTCTTTTACAACACTCCCATAACCATCCTTCGGTTTTCGTGTCAACATTGATATCGCACTTCGGAAAGAAGTAGAAGTATAAAAAATCATGAGTTATGCGATTGCATTCAGTTTCTCCGTTAGATTCTGATAATCCGAATCCTTAGATAATTCTACATTATACCTCTGTAAGTCGTCACACATTTCACTGAACAAATCCGCACTATGACGGAACTCCTTCACAGCATTCTTCATACCTACATATAGCGAGGACTTACGAAGTTTTGTATAAACCTCATACATTTTCTGGCGTGTCTTAATAAAATCATTAAGAAGCAAAATAGAATCCTCTGCATTTAATTCCACAAAATGAACATGAACCAATTCAACAAGTTTGACGATGTCACGAGCAACATCTTCTACAGGTTTCCGTATAGAATTAATTCTATCCAAAAAACTATCTATGTCAAAAGAACAATCACCTATTTTTTCCGTTTGCTCTCTGACATCAATAAATGTTTTTTGTATTGTTTCAACGCAGGTACACATGTTTTATAATTCCATTTCTAATTGCAAAAGTAATCATTTGCCCTAATAAAAACAAACTTATCCTTGATTTTTTTATCTATTTTTGTTAATTTATGCTAAAAGCGGATCATAATCCTACTTTATATCACCTCCCCTGCATACTTCATCTTCTTCCCCAATACTGTGCAGAGTATCATCTGGATGTCCTTGATGAAAGAGTAGTGACGATAGTAGTAGCAGTTCAGGCGCACCTTGTCGGGGTAAATCACGTTATCGTTATACCATACCGCTACCTCCTGATCACTCATGGAGTTAAGGTCAAGGTTAACGTTAAGGTTCGAGACGAGTTTCCTCGCATTCGCGAGATACTCGTCTTCAAGTCTGTACTTCAGCGTAGCAGGTCCTGTGATGCCAGGACGAAGCTTCAGCACATCCCTGTCATTCCCTTGCAACTTATCTGCATAACCAGGCACATCGGGGCGAGGCCCCACGAAACTCATGTTTCCAATCAGCACATCCCATAGCCCTGGTAGCTCATCTAACTTATAGTGCCTCAGTTTAGCCCCCAGCGGAGTGATGCGACTATCACCAGCCACACTCACCGTGCTACCGCTATGCTTCACCGTCATCGTGCGGAACTTATGGCAGTCAAACAACTTGCCACCCTTCCCCACTCTCTTCTGCACGAAGAATGCAGGGCCACCCGGCATTTTTATCTTCACTAGTATTGCTACCACCAATAGCACTGGCCATAGGAACAATAGTCCTATCAGAGCGACCAAACGGTCAAAAACATATTTTAGTATCATAGTGTCTCTTTACTTCTTTATATAGTACCCACCCGTCTTGTCAGAATCTCGATACTCAATTAAGTCCTTTTTCTTCAAAGTCGTCAATTGCTTCCATACAGTAGATTCCGACTTTCCTCTTAACTCCGCCACTTGAGCAATCTTTATTCCAGGATTATTAAGCACAATCAAATAAATATCTTTAAGAACACCTTTAAGGGATGTTACATCACCATTTACATCACCATTTACATCACCATTTACATCACCATTTACAGGATCATTTACAGGACCATTTACAACACCAGCCCCTTCTGGTTTCCTAAACACAATGATCACGAATCCGCCATTCAGCACATACTCTGGTTCCGGCACACCCTGCGCCTTGCATGAATCCACCATACGGCCCACGCCAGAGCCCCAGCTCTCCAGAAACGATGACCTGTACAGCACTTCCGCTATCAACGGATTATAAGGAAACGACGCGTGCGACGTCTTAATGTTCTCCGGAGTCACGCCCTGTGGCAACCGTCCCGGATTCTCTATCTCCACACGGTCGTCATACACCGCGATTCCCGGCGACAGGTTATATTTTTCCAGCTGCCTGTGGCACAGTGCATTCGTCAAAGCCTCCCTCAGCGCCTCAGCAGGAATCTCCAACTGCTCCTCCTTGTGGAACCCTACAATCTTACCACTCTGCGACAAATGCTTGAACAGAAAGTCCATTCCGGCATCCAGCAGGTCAAAGAAGTTACCCTCCGCCCTTCCGCTATCCACGAACTCATTTTTGTCCGTACCACGAAAGCGAGCCAGCCTCAGCCTCATCTGCGTATAACTCGCTGTCTGTACTCCAAACAACGCCACAGCACCATTCAGCACCTTACCATTGCGCATCAGCCCCCACTTACTCAGTAGCGCCTCCACGCTCTCTGTCTCTGCCGTAGCAGGCATCCTGCCCCGTTCCACGCCCAGGCGCACAGCCCCACGAATCCGTCGCTCATCCAGATCTGCCAACGTCACGTTGTCAGCCTCCTGTCGCTCCCAGGCAAACGCCTCAGGCTTTGCAGCCCTCAGTCGCTCCTCATACATCTCCTGTGGCATCACCTTCGTCGTGCTCTCCACTTTGTAGTATGGACACCCATGGAAAGTATAAGGCATCTGCCCCCATTTACTTCCGTCAAAGTGCATCACGATAAGTTGGTCGCTAGGTCTCCCTGGCACGTCGATATATTCAGGCTTCACTTCCACAGCAGGATACAGACCGCCCAATGCCTGGGCAATCTCCCTTTGAGTATCGTCCGACACCTGCTGACCATGTATTTTCAGCGACTTAGGAGCCACACCAAACACCAGCCAGCCCCCGTCCGTGTTCAGAAACGCACAAGCCGAGTGCATAGCGTCCTGCAACTCTCCCGTTGTCTTCTTCAACTCCAGACAGCGGTGTTCATCCTTCGCTATTATCTCTTGTATATTTTCAAATGTCATATCTTATTCTAATCCGAGAGGGTATTACATTCTGTGACACCCATTCCCATCAATTTTGAAATCCCCAAACAGGCGAGAAATACTCTTTCTCTCTTTCCTCATATTATAGTGAAACAGATACCCGTCCCCCCGTTCCTTTCCCGCACCACCAATCACGCAAACTTTCTTACCCTTTATCTCCTGCGTCAGCTTCTCGCTGTTTGCCTTGATATCACTTTCAAACATACTGCTCGGACGGAATGTCACCGAGTCAGCAATAAACTTGTCTAAATTGAACATATTGTATTATTGTTATTATCGTTAATTATTACTCGCTCTTGATTACAGTGTTATCCCCCGTTATATGATGCTCACGTATTGATTCATCTTCCTCACATAATTCAACCTTTTGCTCTTCCAATCTTTCTGTAATATCGTTTAGCGAAGTTTCAATACTTGCCAAACTTTTTGTGATTCTGTCTATATTCACTTGAATTGGACTGTAAGAGTTGTTTACAAGCCCCTGCTTTATTAAAGCCAACTCTGTGGCTACTTCTCCTTGAACAAGCATAAACGTCTTGTCCAAGTACAAATCCATATTAATCTCTTCATCTATAGAGTATACGTCATTGTATTGGCCATTCATCATGATGACTACATGTTTGTCTTTCCATGCATCATTGATATCTTGACACCATCCAATGTAAAGATGCCTGCTGGTTCCTGCCTCAACAAAAAACGGCTTCGATAACTGCTTATATCCTTCCTGAATTTTTTCTTCAAACAATTCATTGAGGAAATCCTCATTAAACTGGATAACAGCATTATAAACATTGCGTTTACCTACATTACTTATCTTCAGCATGAAGGCCTTCTTATATACTATCACGCTAAATACCAGCCTTGCCCTTTCATCCTCTTCCCTTTGCTTCCTTATCTCTTCCAACTGCTTCTTATTCTGTTGGAGTGAACAATAGGTAAAGTAAATCATTCCAAATGAAGCAATAGCACTCAGATATACCGGCCAGAATGTCAGCCATGTTACGCTATCGCCCACCACTGGCACAAATGCCTTCTGCAGTAAGATCCAATTCAAAAAAAACGGGAAAAACAGGCCCAATCCCACTGATATCCCCAAAATCCATTTATTCTTTCTCATCGATTACTATCTTCTGTTGAGTCGGTATAGTCATCTTGGTCATCTCTCTGGAAACTGTCTTTCGTTTTCATCGAACGTGGCATAAGACTGCACTAATATCTTCAATAATACTTCTTCACCTTCTCTATCACCTCATCCAGCCCATCATCCGTCACATATACATCATCATACATTTGTTCGCCAGTTTCCAAATAGGCCAGCCACAGGTGCATACATAATACATAACTGTCGTGCAAATCCGACAAACTGGAGTCTTTCCCTACATACATATTACCCGCATCCCAAGTCTCTTGTGTCACAGGGTAGAGAAATCCCTGCTTCGGGATTTGTATAATGCGTGCAAACCCTTCCTCGTCGATAACAAGTTTATTGAAGTTGACATCATCTGCATTTCGCATCAACTCCTCAATTTCTTTTTCAGTGAACAGATGGGTGGGTGCGCCTTCTTTCTTCAATTTGGCTTCAAAAGAGATACCTAACGAATAAGATTCAGTATCATACCCTTTGGCATCACATTCAGCGATTACCTTTTCATACATTTTATCAAGGAGGGCAATAACCTCATCCCTATTCCAAATTTTCAGGATCCGAACGCCTTCCTCCTTTGAATTCCTGATATACCCGTCTTCACAGAGCACATCATCACCTCTTTCCCCGAATATATCTACAAATGTACCGACCTGTGCCTTTACAGTAAAACTGATTTTCCCATTATCCTTATGAATTGTCTCATTTATAGCATCTATAAAGCAGAAACTCTTATACTGTTCCTTAACAAAATCATGAGGTGAGGGTTTATCGTTATGTGTATCTATCACTTCACGTCCCATGAGTCTGATGCTTGACTTGAACTCACTGATAAAGTAAGTGATGTCAATAAACAACTTGCCTAAATCCTTGAAATCTACCGGATTACCCGAATCGTGCGAGAGGTCGTTTGCCAGCCTTGGTATCTCGTTTATCCTTTCTTGTTCGAATTCAGATTTATAGACTGTATTTTTCAATGGCCCAGTCAAATCGCCCAGAGTAAGATCATCGTAGTTGCTTACTTTGTAATGATGCTCATCTTGATTGAAACACATAACCAGTTTAAACAGACTCTCTGCCACCGTTCTCATTTCGTGGGCAGCCACCTTTATCCTCTTCCGTTCTTCCTCAACACTCAGGCTATCAGTGCCCTTCATCCTATCCATTGCAGCCTTCAACTCCCTACCGCACTTATCTGCCCCATACATATAGAGTAACTTCTCTGAGTCTTGAGGTCTCACATTCATCATTTTGGGTATAACCCAGAACGATGCGATAGGGGTGTTCATGAAACGCCAACATTGGAGCACATTATCCTTTCCACGCACCAAATCTATAGAGAAGAAACTTGATTGCGTGTCAATTCCCTTAATCTCCCATCCTCCATCCTTGGCGAACCCTTTTACATTTCGTTCTCTGATAGTATAGCCGTTTACAATAAAGCCAATACACTTGTTCTTCTTCCCCTTGACAAATCTCACGTTGTCAAACTTCAAGCACATTCCATAATAATCCAATGGGAAAGCCATCCGTCTCATCATCTCTTCCTCAGGGTCACCGCTTGGAATCTGCCAGTAGAACCATATCAGACCGTTCTTCTTATCGACCTCTACCTTTCTGATGCAATCCCAATTGTCTGTATCTAGGAAATCCACTATCACCCAGCCACCAGTCTCTTGCATGAAATCGGAAAAGAACTTCTCTGCCGTATCAATATCATTGATAGAATCACCGTAGATGTCAGCAAACTCCTGAAAGTAGTACAGGCCATGCTCCACTACACTCCAGTCTTTATGGAATGCTATTCTGTACCAGCGACTGATGCGACCACGTAGATACCTTATCTTATCCACAATCTGACTCTTCATACCTGAATCCCCTCCCCCTTAATCTTTATCCCATAATGCTTTTCCATAAAGTCCAACATTTGTTCTCTGCGCCATGCCAAAAACTTCTTATGGTCATCCCACAGTTCACTCGTTAATGCTGGTACAAAGTCATAGTCAGCATAATACTTCGAGCCTTGTATCTGATTTCCCTGCGCATCCTTCGCCTTGTCCATGAAGAAATCCTTAGGATGTATGTTGGTCTTCAGATTATTCACTTCGCCCTTCACTGGTTGGAAATTCCACATCACATTCACATTCTCTCTATAGTCATCGTCCGTTCCAGCCAAATGCATAGGAAAGATGTGGTCTATCTCTGGATTAAAGCGATTAGGCATAGAGTAATCAAAGTCGAAAGTACGTCCTGGCGTCAGCACCTTCAGAGCGAACCAAACATTCCATTGGAAATTCTTCTCCATAATCTCCACCGACCTGTTGCCCCTGTTTACCACATAGTCCACAAGGTTCTGATACGGGAATTTCTTCTTATCTGCATTATCAAAGACGAGTCGTGCGAAATTGTCCGTATAGGTTTGTAACGTCCAGTCATTGATTTCTGCCGTAATGAAGAAGCGGTCTATCTCATGAAGCTTTACAGCATCTATATGTCTGTATTTCAGCCCTTGCTGATAATACTCATAAAAGAACACGGCTAATACCAAAACCGGACTCTTTGACTTAATGAGAGCCGGATGCGAAAAGTGGAAATGCCCCACCAGATAATCGTCAAATAAAGCATTAAGCGATTCTTGTATTCCATCCCACGTTTTCTTAAATGCTTTAATCTGGTTACTGTCGACATTCTCATCAATGCGCGACCGTCTTTTCACTATTAAATGGAGCAATTGTAACAAGTCATACGAATCCAGACCCACTTTACAACGAGCAAAAAGCTTCTTGGAAAACTCCATCAAAAGAGCTTCGAAATCAGGATAGACTGCCTTAATCCTTGAAAACAGCAAATCTGCCTTAGAGAGTGGCATTCCACCTGTATTCAGTCGTTCAAAGACCTCATTCACTTGATCCTCAGTTTCCGAACTTATAGCAAAATAAGCCAGAGATCCCTCATTATTTCCGACAAATACTGTCCATAGGTCTTCAAGATTGTTCTCTATTCTTATTTGCAATTCTTCATCCACAGTTTTGGTCTGGTATTCCCGCCTGATGCTCGTTTTATACTTATTGTCAAGCGGACGCGAGAACAAGTAATTCATTTTAATGTCAAAATCTCCAAGCTCTTCGTTATCATCAACGAATCTAAATCCCGTTTCCTTATCAATATCCTTGCTCTCATCGTATGCCAGATTAAACACCAGCACACGGTCATTGAAGGTATACTTCAAACAGCTGAACAAAGTTTGCAATCGTTGCTGTCCGTCATATATCAGACATTTGTGCCGGTCATATAAACCAGAGTCCACGTTTTTATAAACGTCACCCTGCTTATAGTTGGTTAGAAACTCGCGATGAGCCACCTTTGCCTCCGTTTCCCACATAATTAGACCTCCTATGGGGTATTTGTGGTATAGCGAATCAAATAGTTTACAGATATAAGCCTCCGACTCGTATCTACTGCCCCAGACGTATGGTCGTTGTATGGCTGGCAAGAACCAGGTCTGGTTAATCTTGCTTAATGCTTCTTTTACTGATATACCGATGTACGACATAATACAATGTCAACCTTTCACATTTAACCATTAACCATTAACCCTTAACCGTAAGTACTCCTTCTTTTTTATGTGGGACAAATGGACCTTCCTTGCACTCAAAGATAACACTCCCTGACTCTAACGACTCCAGCTTATGCCACACATTCTTAGGGATGTCAACCCCATAGTTGCCACTCTCTTGACTCAATACCACATCTTCTATGATAGAGCCATCATCATTGTGAGTAGTCACTCTAACCTTGCCTCGCAGGATAACGAAAGACTCATCTTTCGTGGGATGACGATGTATCTCAACCTTCGTTCCTGGCTCAACAGCATTGAGGAAGCGATGGCATTTATCCTCCAATGACTGATGAAAGTTATAATTCATCCTCAGCCTAGGAGATACTTTTGCCTCAGAAGAAACTGAATCTAACAATGTGGTATCAATTATCTTCATTACTTAGTTATCGTCAATGTCAAGGTTTCACAATCTCTAAATACAACTCATTGTCGGGAAGTTCCTTCAGTATCTTTATGTTGCTGGCGGAGAGGGCGGATTTGTAGGAAGCCACATTATCCTTAGATACCGTCTCGAAGAGACGGAGGCCGATGGCGAAGCCTACTTCATTGAGTATTTTATTCATGGTGGTGCCCAGTCCCTTACCTCGGTAGTTTATATCTACCATTCTGCCTCGGAAGCCTTGTCCGTGAAAGAAACTTCTGTTAAAGCAGTAGCCAGCTATCTTGCCGTTCGTCTTGTCTCGCAGAATGTAGGCGAGGAAAGATTTATTCTGTTGCAGTCGTTTGATGCTCTTCGCATCAAATCCGTGAGGATGGAAAAACTCATAAGCCTCCTCAGGCTGTTGGCTGAAGAATGTCACCATTTCCTCCGTTGGGACTTTCTTTATGGGGATAATCTCGTATCCCTCAGGCTTTTCCTTGAAAGAGAAGTTCCTTAGCCTCTTTCCATACCTGATATGGAACAGGCATGAATTCACCTTCTCTATCATGAGCCATAGCCAGCTCAGCTTATCTCTCAGTATATGTGCTAATGCGTATAACATATAATTATTATAGCTTTTTCATCTCATTCATTAACCAGCCACAACTGTACTTAGGAGCGAGGGGAGCAAATTTTGCAAAATGTGCCAGTTTAATTCCCATAGACTCCACCTTGTGCTTCCAACCTCTGAATCCTGTACGTTTGTTGTAATGCCCCATGTTACCACGATACATCACCACATCAAGTATTCTCTTGCCGTACTTTCTATCCGTGTCCGTCAGGGCATATCCCAGTTCCTTTTCCGTTATTCCCAATTGATCTACAAGTATTGTTCCACAAGCCTTATATGCTCTCTCTATTCCAAGATTTTCTAGATTCTTGCGTAGTTCATCCATCTCTATCTGCTCATGGCAATTTCTTAACATCACAGCCATATCGCAGAATTGTCTCAAGCCAACACCTAGTTTTATCAGATGACTATACAGATGAATAAAGATATAGAGGACATGTAATGTTGGAGATAAGGTCTTCACCTGGCATCCACCTATATCCACTTTGGTACCCTTATCGTTATCCAACAACTGTTGAAAATAAGCCTTTCTTACTTTGTTATATAGGTTTACCAGAGCGAAATGTCCTTCGTAGGTCACTCCTTTGTGGTCAAAATGTACATGATATGAGGAACCATTATCCTCTATCTCAACATTCAGGGCTTTGCTTGCTACTTCTAGGGATTTTTCAAAATTCTCTGAGTCACAGTAATAATCCACATCACCAGAGTGTCTAAGCATAGGTTCCCTATAGTATGATGCGACCACCTGTCCTTTAACTATCACGTAGTCAACATTGGCCTCGTCAAATATATCTGCAATCCTTTTTACCCCTCCATTTATCACACTACCCTGTTGTTTTATCTGCTCAGCAATAGAGAAAGCCTCAAACACCCTCATTTCCGGTAGCGATATATTCTTTTTTGTCAGGGTGCCAAATACCATACCACTTACAGCCTGCTTCTCAGCCAACTTCCATAACTCTGCACATTCCTTCTCTGAGATTTTTCCGGTAGTCCCAGCTATACCCCATAAAGCATCTTTTAATATTGTGAATAAAAGATTGTATGATTCTTTATTATTCTCGGACATTACGTTTAATCTATATTTTATCCCCTAATATCTCATCATAGAAGTCATACAAGCACTTGCGCACAAAACTCTGCTCAAATCTGTCAGCAATCATCTTTCGTGCATTGCTTGCCATATATTCGAGTTTTTCTTTATCATTCACCATGCGCGACATTGCTTCATAAATAGCTTGGCTATTTTTAGAAGGAACGATAAGTCCATTTCTCCCTTCCACTATTATCTCTCTGCTTCCGTTTATATCTGTAACAATACTGGGTAATCCCATTGCTCCAGCTTCTAGTACGGTATTAGGAAATCCCTCTCGGTAGCTTGGCATCACGAAGCAATCTGCCGCTGCATAATAGGCAAGAAGTTCATCTCCACTTTTTGCACCAACAGCCTCTATAGCTTCATTCTCGTCAATTATCTTTCTTGACTCCTCACTTATCGGGTCAAGCGAATCCTCGTATGGTCCGACTAAAATTAGCCTCGTCTTCAGATAGTCTTTATGCAACCTCTCAAATGCATAGCACAATTCGTTGATACCCTTATCTCTAACTACCCTACCCACATACAGGAAAGTAAAGCTATCATCTTTGCGAAGTTTCTCCGCTATCTCCATCACCTCCGGTCTTCGCGAGCATTTTTCCATATCCACACCCTTCACATTGCCATAGCCCAGCACCTTCAGCGGCTTCTTTGTAATATTTCCCGAGATAAGGTCATTCTTCACACCCTCGCCCTCAGGTATGATGTGCGTGGCGCATGCACATGTCAGCCTGTCTGTCAGCATAAGAATGCGGCGTTTCATGCCCCCCTCCGTAGGCCATACCAATCCTGTGAAAGTATGCACCCTGACTGGCACCTTCGTCAGCCATCCCGCTATCATGCATAGCAGTCCAGCCTTAGGCGTCATTGAGTGCACCATCGTAGGTTCCTCCTTACGGAACACACTTATTATCTTCATCAAAGCTTTCAAGTCTTTGACAATTGATATGTGCCTCTCCATTGGCACCTTTATCGTGCGCACCCCCTCTCGTTCCTCTATAGCAGGGAATTCGACCCCAGGCGATGACAGAGCCACCACCTCATATTTCTCCGATAGCTCCTTCAGCATCCCATTGCAGAAAGCTTCGAGGGACATCGGTACTGTTGTTGCACGGATTATCTTTATTGTTTTTGCCATCTATGCACAATTACGACTTCACCCAAATCTAACCTTTGGTCGATTCCTTTCCTAAAAATTCGAACAAAAAAGACTTTAAAGAATTCAGTTTTTCAGAATCTAAATCCCAATGATTTTTTTCAGTATAATCCCTCTTTCTCTCTTTTATCTTTTCCTTTTGAGATTTTGAAGTACCTAGCAATGCTTCCAAATAGCCATAAATCATAGATTTATTCGAAGGCGCTGTTGGTTTCTGCGGATTTTTCCAAGGTATTATTTGCTTACTCAAATCATCTTCATATCTGTGCCAACAATCTATAATGCATTGATTTGATGGATTTATAATTTGTTCCAATAAACTTTCCAGTGCTCCTGCATCTTGGTTATTTGGTAATAGGAACAATTCAAAAGATATATTCGTTTCTTCTTTTATTTTTTCTAACTCCTTCCGTCTCTTCTCTGCATCATTATCAGCATCAAATAGAACAATATTGATACCACCATCTGCAGTATTTTTTGCAATCTGATTAATTATGGTAGTAGAATTCAGTGCTTGCCAACCACCTGTTTCTATAAAATCTTCAGAGGATACTACTTCTCCAAAGACGTAGTTTATATATTGTAGGAAAAAAGTTTTATCGGCTGGTCCTTCAACAAAAAATTTTATTCTTCCCATCACGCCCTTAATTCTATATGATTATTTATTGCCTGACGAATATCATCTTTTCCATACCTATAACTCTGCATCCCCTTTTCCTGAGTTCTAGCAATAGTATACAATGAGAGGCTATCTTTCATTATATTCGACATCTCATCACTATGTAACACACTATCCAATGCACCAATCACCTCCGCACTATGTGTGGTGATAAATAACTGAACATTATTTCTATTTGATAAATTCAACAAACTCCTCCACAATAGATTATAAGCAGAAAAATGAACACCATTATCAATCTCATCAATGAGTAATATGTTATTCTTTCCATTTACCACAGACACAATGATGTTAAAAAACTTCTTTAGACCTTCACCACACATGCAAAGAGGTAACATTTCCTCTATATCTTCATATTTTACATAAATACCATCAAAAAGATTTTCCATGTTGGAAATCCTTTTATCAAACAAACGAACCAAAGAAAGAACCTCCTCTTTCTTGTTCATTCTTATAACATTAGAAAACTCTTCACGCAAAACATTTGTTTCTGAAAAAGAAGAAAGAAACCTTGCCGAAACTACCTCTTGATAACTAGGATTTACAGTTTGTTTAAACTGTCCATTATTCAATATACAAAACTCGCTTTTACGCTTCAATGGTTTCGATGTGCCTCTTTTAGTTTCATACTCCAACACGATACATGTTTCTCCTTTTGCCCCGTCTGCTGATGAAGCACCAATTTGATTAGCATTATGCAAATCTTCTACTCTTTGCGCCTTATCAACCATGCTTAATGCCAATTCTCGGTGTGAGCCATCATACATTGATGCGACAAAAGTTGGATGAACACTCATGTTCATCTTGTGAAAAAGGTATTTAAGCTTATCAAAAGAGGAAATTCCCTTATCTCGAAAAGAATTTATCCTCTCAGGAAGGAGTGGATTAGACATACCTGAAAGCAGGAAAACTGATTCTAACAAAGTCGTCTTTCCCCCATTGTTCTGCCCCAGAAACACGTTTACATTCCTTAGACCTACAACATCCAAATGTTCTATACCTCGAAAATTCTTTATACTTATATCTGCAAACATCATGTGTTATTATTCTTTTATTGAGCTACTTTTCAACGCAAAATTAATAAAAAATAAATAGAAATATAGATTACTATATAATATTTTATTTATTTTAACACCGATAATACTTTTACCATGTGTATATCATGCTTTATTTACCTTTTTCCACAAGATCTTCATCGAGAGACATCGGCACGGTTGTTGCACGGATTATCTTTATGCTATTCTTCATTTTTGTTTAATAACATCTTATATATCGGGGGGCTTCCATATTGCAAAGACTTATACACAAAGCCATGGTTTTAAACACTAAATCTTATATAATCCACCTTGCATATTGCTAAAAAATTAATCATAAATCAAATCATTTTCCTCTACAAATTCTCGTATAAAAGAGTGTCTTCTCTGATTAATAATTTTATCACTATAATCTGCAGCAACCGCAAAATTTCTTTTTGCTGCTTCTAACATCTTCTCCTTATTTGATATTTGAAGAATCGCATCAACAATATCAGATACAGACCCTTTCTTCACCAGATTCTGTTGAGACAGCAACTCTGGAATTCCTGCTACTTTTGTTCCTATCGAAGGCAAAGCCCTGCTCATCGCTTCAATCAATGCCCTAGGCAATCCTTCTTGCTTACTAGGATGAATACAGATATCCATTTCATCTAATTGTTCAAGCACCTTATCATGAGGCATCGCCCCCATGAAACGTATATTATCTTGCACACCATATTTTTGGGCTATTTTTCTTAGGTATGAAGGGTCACCTCCGCCAATAAGATAATAAATGTAATTAATGTTTTTAATTCTCTTAAGTGTCGAAAGAGCTTCTATAACATATTCTTGACCCTTATACCTCACATCAACATTTGCAACTGTGACTATTTTAAGGCTATCTAAAGGGTTTTCAATTATTTTTTTTATTCGTCGTTCAATAATTGAATTATTTAACTCAGTAATTTGCACATTTGATGCATGTGTCATCTTTCCTTTACACGGGTATCGACGTTCCAAAAACTCCTTGGTCACATAAATTGTATAAGGAGATTTTGAAACAAAGTGACGTAGCCTTAGATAAGCAGGTAGGGCTAAAACTTTACCTCTCCAGTCATAGTTCCACATTGCGTCCCAAGAGCACCCAACAACAACTGCAATGTATGGTAATCCTATTTTTTTAGCACTATGAATTGCGTGATAACTATTGTCTGATGGAATATGGCAAATCAGAAAATCAATCTTATTCTGGATAATTGCATTACTGATAATACGCTTATTATTATTCCTCGCCTTTATGAATGAATTTAAAGAATTTTCTTTCTGCGTAAAAATACAAGTTATATTATTGTCCAATAATGGCAACAAACTTTTTTTTACTCGAACAGAATAGCAAACACAATAGAAATTACCCCATTCGCGATATTTTTGGCAATGTTGGTTAAGATTCTTCGAGTGATAACTTCCATCATCACAAATCTCGACAACCTCTTCTGATGTAAATAGACAATTCATATTGATAACTTTATTATAAGTCCGCTTTTAAGACACGCCTTCTCTTTTCAATTATAGAAAGGCGTCTTTACAATCTTTTCTTTATTATACATACAGGTACACCACTTGCAATACAATTTTCTGGAATATCTTTTATCACAACACTATTAGGGCAAATTATACTATTATCACCAATATGAACTCCTCCAATAGCTTTTGCACCTAAAGTGAATTTCACATTATTACCTATAAATGGTCTATCCTCCTTATATTTCTTATTTCCCAGCACACAACCTTGTGTTATTGAAAAATAGTTTCCTACAACATTTGCATTAACATGAATACCACCTATATGAACAATTCTCAAGCCATACCCACAAATATTCTTTTCTATATATACGCCATATTTATATGACTGTCTTCTATGCCAAACTTCAAAGAATATACGCATTACACTACCAATTACAGGGATTTTTACATTTGTATAATATTCTAAATGTCGTAATACCCATATATAAAGAAGCATACGTGCATTTTCATCACCCCAGATCCATCGAAAGAGTGTAAAAAAACTTACCCCCCCCCATGTGTTTTATATCCTCTTTGAGAAAAAACTTCAAATCGCTTCTGCTATTAATTTTATTTACCATACCGTTCTCTGATTCTTAATCCTTTGAATAAAATTTTTTTCCATCATATTCAACAACACTCTGAGTAGAATATAATACTTTCATGTTATTTTGCATTTTTTATTTAAGAAAATACTCATACCATTGTCTGCATACTTTATCTAATGACAATCTTTCACGTATATCCATTGCATGCAGCCCCAGCTCCGTTGCAAACTTTTCATTATTTAGCACTTTTCTCATTGCTTCTGCAAGAGCATTTTCATCGCCCACTGGCACCAACAGACAATCCTTACCATTTGCAGTTAAATCCCTTGGTCCGCCACACGGACAGTCTGTCGATATACATGGCAAGCCCAAAGCCATTGCCTCCATCAGAGCATTTGGCATACCTTCGAAATCTGAAGACAATACATATAGAGAACTTTTATAAATCTTCGCTGGCACATCGTTTGTTGTGCCAGGCAATAGCACACGCTCTTGCAATCCTAATTCTGATATTAATGCCTCATCATTCTGACGCTCAGGGCCTTCACCATATATTATGAGCTTATATTCAGGAAATTCCTCTGCTATTCTCTTAAAAGCGCGTATTAGTAGTGGATGATTCTTCTGTTTATTAAGACGTCCTGTGGTTACAATCGTTTTCTCTCGCTCGCCTGCATATTGAGTGTCAGGATAATTATCTCCTATAAATAATGGATTAGGAATTACCACTGACCGCGTAGCAATTTCTCCGCCATAAAAAGACTGAGCATCCTTTGTCTGAAAAACAAAGCCATCAGCCTTTTGCATTAGCAGACGAGACACTATGCGTGTGATGGTGCTTCCGCCAAAATGGGCAGGATCATTACGTTCTGAAATAATGTGTTTTATATCCAATCCTGCACATGCTGGCACATCAAATAATGCTCCAGGAACTCCCATGGTTACCAATACATCAGGCTTAAGTTTTTGAAGCTGCAGCCTTATGTTTCTAATTTTTTGGAAATATCCACCTTCGGCATATGTATGTGGTATGCCATCTAAGTTATAACTAACATTTCCGACTTTCAATCTTGAGTATATAATAAGATGAACAGACACATCAGTATTCTCATTCAACCACTTAATCAAATTGAATGTAACCCGCTGTGCACCACCTATGGTCATATGGGCTATGGTAAAAACTATTTTCATCCCTATAAACTATTTTTCTCTTTGCATACCATTATATTCCCACCAACACTTATCATCTTGCTTCACAACCTTACCTGGAACACCAAGAATAACACTATTAGGTTTATGAACAGATTTGTTAACTACTGCATTAGCACCTATATAACAGCCGTCTGCAATTTGTATCTCGCTGAAAAGAACTGCTCCAGAACCTATATATACATTATTGCCTATCTTCGGAGCGATCTTACCACCTTTGTTCGCACCGATGTTTACATCGTTATGTTATGCAACAGTTACGTCCTATTCTTGCTGCAGAATTCACAACAATAGAACCATAATGACGAAGTGTGAGTCCTTTATCACAAAACCCTGGCGGAATTGTAATACCTGTCTTTAAAGAGATACGGCTTAATCTCCAATGGACAAATAACCTCCAAGGTTTGATTATGAGCAACTTTTTACTTAACAAATACTCATAAAATCTTAACTATATTATATATCCACTAAGAGATGCAAACAATATTGCGTATATAAATTTTGATGCGGATATACCATTAAGTTTTATCTTGTAATATTCTTTTAACTCTATATATCTCATACTTCTAATCCATATTTTTTTAATATCTTATTCAAGCCTATTTTGTATTTTTCAAAACAGAACTCATTCTTAGCTACCTGCTGTGCTTTCTTTCCATATTCAGATATCAAATTTGGGTTCTCATGTAAGTTGTTCAATGTTTTTATGAGGGATTCTATATTTGAATTAGAGAAAGACATTCCACATTTGAACTCATCTAAATAGCATGTTGTACCATTTTCGTAGCTTCCTATTACACATAGACCACGGGACATACTTTCCAAAACAGAAATACTTGCAGGCTCATTACTTGCCAAAAGCAACACATCGTTATCAGCATAGATTTTATCCATTTCGTTAAAACCCACATGTCCACGCATGTGAATAACATTCTCGAGATGTTTATCTTTTATATACTGCTCTAATCTATCATGGTACTCTTGCTCTGCTTTGTTTGACAACTGTCCGATTATCGTTACTTCAAAATGCTCTGGGCACTTTACCTTAGACAAAGCATCTACTATAAAGAAATGATTCTTGTATTCGCGATATTTTCCTATATCCAGAATTCTAATTTTATTACCTACGCAATATTCTTTTCGCTCCGTTGTTGGTATATCACACACCAATGGGACAAAATAATGAGGAGCATGCCATATATTGTTCACCTTCCTGCATTTTCGCTCTTTCCCTTTATATAATACAGGTGTAAATGTTACGTGAGGAAATATGTTTCTTGTTAAAGAAAGAAATAATTTATTTTTCGAAGAGGGACAATGCAACGGTATTTGCGTGTAATTAACCACACATTTTATACCCAACATTCTACATATTACACACACCAAGGCATTGCCAAGCTCCATATCTCTGACAATGACAAGTTGTGGACCAAATTGCTTTATTTGTTTATATGTATCATAAAAAGCAGGAATAAACCAAGCTATCTTTTTATTTTCTGCTCTTACAGACTTACAAAACTTATCAATAAAAAAGTAAATCAGTCCACTTAACAAAGAGAGCTTAAGTTTATAGTATTGTACATACTCATGAGACTCTATTTCCCCCTGATAGCCAGCCATAAACATGACATTGACTCCCATATCATACCACCCCTTCATCACAGGTACCTGATTTGTATGATATCTGTGAGAGACATATAAAATTCTAATTGAATCATCTTTAGTTTGCATAATACATAAATTTAAATAGTCTGAATAGAATTAGAAATATATGGATATGACGCCTTTTCTCTTTTATGAATTTTTCCTGGAGAGCCCAATACCAATGCCCCATCAGGAACATCGAAATTGACAAACGTATTAGCTGCTATCATTACATCATTACCTATATGTATTCCACCGACAACTGTAGAATTTAAGCCCACATATACATTATTTCCTATTACGGGAGCACCAATTTTCCCTGTTTTAGAATTACCTATTGTGGCACCTTTACATATCGTAAAGTTATCACCTATTTTACATTCTGAATTAAATGTTATCGAATAAGGGTGTAATAATAAAGCCCCTTTCCCCAGTTGTATGCTTCTTGGAATTTCTACAGACATCTTTTTGTGTAACATCCTGTTCAAGAATTGAAATATTTTAAAATTGATGCCCCTAGAAGTTTGTAACTTTCTGTAATAGTAAAGCCTGCGAAAAGCCCTATTTGTTAATATCAATCGTAAATTAATATGGTTGGACCATTTTCCTGTAAGTCGATACTGGTCATACAATATCTCTTTTGCCATTCACACTACTCCTTAAAAATTCAACATATTTTGATTCATCTTTCTTTAATTGTTTTCTTGCCTTATAATGGCTGTAAAGCACCTTTAAGCCTAATAGTGGTCTATTATAAAAATATTTGCGATAGAATCTAAAAAATGATATCTTTTTCCACTCAGGGTGTCCTATATACTCTAAATATTTTCTTTGTTTATAGTTATGATCAATACGGCTCATCCACACTGCCACACTGCCTTTTTGACTGGTTATTCCTTTATTTTCTATTGTATATACATATAACTTGTTGTGTATTACCATAGATTTTTTTGCCAAATAACCAACATAATGCGAAAACATTATATCATTCCCATTAATTGTTTCTTCAAATGATATTCCATGTTCCTCTACAAAACTCCTTCGCGTCATCTTAGCCCAAGGAGCATTATAAAAACATCTTAACTTGAAAAATGCTTCTTCGCTATGTAAACCTTCATTTACCATATCGTTTAATTTACGCAACCTCTTTGGACATGGCTCTAAAGTTTTGCTATCTACTGAAGTTGCATCAAAATATACTGCATCTAAATCACCATCTTTGTATTTATCTAAGATGTCAAGAAATCCTTTATTATAGAAATCGTCACAATCTGCAAATAACAACCACTTCCCCTCTGCATGCTCTAAACCTACATTCCTTGCTCTACCGGCTCCTTTTGACTGAGTGGCGTCAAGTCGGATAACTTGCAAGTTTTTACGATCCTTCAAGGATGGCTTCTTGCCCTCTTCGCTGTTATCATCAACTACTATCACCTGCACGTCATCACGTTCAGGAATACTGTCCACACACCTCTGCAACAGGTCTGGACAGTTCTTATGGGGGATTATAAAACTGTAGTTAATATCCATTTTCGACTTGTAAAGTATAACTTTGTTAATATTTTTAGAATATGTTTCTTAAAACTATAAATAAAATATCGGGAATAAATATTTTAAATCAAACCTACCAACGTTATTGGGGTACAATGAAAGATATATTTGACCTAACATTGCCAAAGAGACAAAAATAAGCAGAAGTCGTTTTCTTTGAATAGCCTCCATAGAAATTAAGACACCGACAACAAATAACAGGAACATATTAGCAAGAAGCGAGAATCTACCCATTGAGGGTACCTGTAAAAATAAATAAGCAAAACAACAATACAAAAGCACAAAATTATACAAATATACGACTTTTGAATTCTCTCCCTCTTTTATGAATCTGTTGATTATAGGATACAAAGATAGAACTATACCGAAAAAAACGTACTTATATACTATTTGTGATATATCATTGATTATAGATCTGCGTTCTGCCATTTCCATTCTTTTTTCATATTCCTCATATTGAATATATCCTTCGTATTTTTCACTATCTGTTATAAATGATATTTCTTGCATATAATCTTGTACGTATAACACCTGTCCTATAATAAAACATAGAATAACTCCCCAAAATAACATTTTTGTTGGAATTGGAATATATTTGTGAATCACAAAGATCAATAATGGAATAATAAAAGTTGTATGTATCAATGGAGTAATTAGCATAAAGACTGTACCTAATCGTTTCTGTCCCTCTGTATAGACAAGCCATCCATAAAAAAACAACCATGTAGAAAAAAAGAATCTAAAGGTGCCCATATGTGTCATAGGGTTTACAAAATAAATCATTACTAGAATGAATATAACAGATATTCTATTATCATGCATTGAGAATGACTGCATCTTGTTTCTTACAAAAGAATATTCACCTAAAATTAAATTATACGCTTTACTTAAACTAAGATAGATTAGCAAACCATATAACAAACCATACAACGACAATAGAATTCGTGGATTCATAGTGAATTGGGCAACGAACAAATTACTTAGAGGTAAAAGAATGTCTATACGTCCCTGTGATATGAAATCCATAAAATTTACACCATAGGTGGCATCTTCTATAAAATACCTGGCATATTGAACTGCATCACCTGTGACATCTTCATAGAATATATTTGCACCCATTATAGCAGTAAAACCAACTACAACCAACATCTTCACTAATCTTGATTCACATTTAAACAATGCGAACACGAATGCAAAAAATGGCCAAATTATAAATAATAACAAATAGAAAAAAAACATCGATTACCTATAGTATTTCTTATACAATTTCAAAATCATTGTTATGTTCATTCAATATGGAAACATTTATTTAATTCTTTGCTCATATATGTAGTATATTGTTTGCTCGATATACATCACTATATAACACATTTTCTGAAGGAATATATAATCCTTTGATCAAAATGTCAAAAAATCGAATGTTTCGTTTCTATATGTTTCAAGTTTACTTCTTACTGTGTTGTAATCTATAGGGGTTTCACCTTGAGGTATAGGAGATTTTGGCGGCAATAATCTTCCTTTTATTCCTAACTGATTGAGCAATGACTCTGCCCTACCACTATTTCGCATAAAAGACGTAAAGAACTGCTTGCCATATATGATAGAAAATGCTAACCCATGAAACGATGCACTGAATACATATTCTGCATTCCTTATAAGACGGATAAACTCCGAGGGTCCTGCACTCGTAATATTTGTTTCTGTTTCTTTCGTTGTTGCATAGCCACGAAGGACAATAAGCTTCAATCCTTTACTATCAGTAAATTTCTTTACCTCTTTCATATCAAAAGCATTAGAGCCCATGCTATACAACAAAGCATATTTCTCTCCTGTATATCCTTCTGTGGGAAGATGTTTATCCCACTGTTCAGAGGATAGTAATAATGTAGGGTCAAGTGACAATGATACATTCTCAAAACCCAACGAAAGGAGTAACTGACGGAGCCCTTCCTCACGAACTGATATCATGTCTAAATGTGAAACAAGTTTTTTTACTTTCTCTTTGTCGGCATCGTTATCAGGCAAGATACCCATACTCGCTGCATATGATATGTTTTGTTTGGTTTTAATATTATTATCTCCAAAATAAAATGGATTATATGTTCCTAAGGCTTTTTGCTTTCGCCAAATCTGATCGCTACCGTATATCACGACATCATAGGTATCGTCAATCCTACGACAATACGGATAGATGTAGGTTTGGAAGAATTTTTCAAAATTCTCTATACGTTTCTTTTTTGAGCTGTAGTCCCTTATTATGGAAATCAATTGTTTGATTTTACCTATAAAGTTTGATTTAATGAACTTACGGTAATTAAATACCTTATAACTATCCTTATGATAATCAGGCCAATAATCCACATAATAAACCTCATGCCCCATTTCTTCAAGAACGAAACGAGTGGCAAGAGCCTGCATTACTGCACCATAGTTATTTGTACGATGATACGTTACTATTCCTATTTTCATAATATACTAAACAATTACAATTTTATCTTGCAGTTTTTTACCTGCATAATTTATTATATTCCACACTGGCGTCAGACACTTATCCAAACATACACATGCTGCTATGACCATCAATGTGTAAACTATATATGATCCAAACAAAGTGATATTATTGCCTGTTACATTTTGTAAATAGCCACATACTACTCCATGCAATTCTGGCAAGTATGGACGACTGCCATGTATAAGATAAATAGCTAATGAAGATGCTGCCACATAGTTAATGAAACGTGACTGAATGTGTTGCTTTCCTATAATCATAAAGAACATTATCGCTCCAACTAATATCAAAGGACTGTGATATGGGAAACTCAAACTTTTTACTAACCTGCCCACTATATTCCCATACATATAATACTCCGTACCGAAAATTACAACATTAAACAATATATAACACAACACCAAAGTGCTGGTTTTTATGTTCATCCATCTGTCTCTATAATAATGCAGTTGGTTGCCTACAAGATAGAAATATATGAAATTAGTAAGATTCTTGCCGTTTGACATAGAGGCATCACCTTTAGTTATTGCCATATAACACGCCACGAATGCAAATACTGCTACCATATACCATCGCTGTCGTTCTGTTGCATTCTTTAACCACAGGTTTATCATTGGCGAAACAAGAAACAAATAGAGATATGTCTTTACAAACCAGAAATGACTGTTGGAAAAGAACATCAGCGAACGAATGGTATGCAACATGTTTTTCGATGTTGCAACGCTATATATTACTTCTGGTAAACAATATATTATAAAGATGCCCAATAATTTTACAAACCCACTTGGCTTTAGCTTTATTGTGAAATATCCACTAAGCAAAACGAAGACGACCACGCCTATATGCAATGGTATCGAAACCGCCTGAAAGAAAGGTTGGTTGCTGTATTCCTTGCCTTGCCACATATAGCATATATGATATAGGACTATGAATACCTGTGACAGTATGCGTAACAGTTCGAAAGCACTATTGCGCTGAGTACAAGCAACTTGTGGCTCAATGGGGGGGGGCAAATTTATTCATTCTATTCTAACAAATCTTATTCTTTATTTTGTTTATTCCTGCTATTATCATTTGTCTTTCTTTCAAAGACATTCCTATGTTATAAGTAACTGCTATGGATATAACTATCGATGCAATGGCAAATAATATGTTATATAACAAAGTATGAGGTATATACATCCACATCAAATAACATAACGCACATGATAATATTGACACTAATGAGACGTAAACCAGCACATTCTTTATATATCCTATAATCCTCACTCCCGTTATACTTTTTAATATGAACAGACGGGTAAAAATGGATATGAAGTCAATAAAAATCATAACATAATAAACAGAATATGCATCATATCCCAACCACAAGACTAATGCGCTTAATGGCAAAATAAATATTCTAAGTCCTCCTATGATAAAGGCATTCGAACGAATTTGCCCCGTTGCAAGAATTTCGGTTATTAGTGTTTTACTTAAAACTGTTATAAGACCATATGCTAATGTCAGACGAATGAACATAACAGTCTGCTCTGGATAATGCCCCAACCATAGATTCAATATCTCAGGGGTCAAGAAAATTACTGGAATTGAAAAGGTAAACATTAAGAAGTATGAAAACTTTGCTCCACGATACACCAACTCCATTGATTTATCCAATTCTCCTGCTGCATATGTTTTCGTTATCTGTGGATTTAAAGCTACTGTGAAATCAGACACAAATTTTGAAATAGCATGTAAAACTTGCATAGATATAGCACGCGCTGCATTAACTGCTACACCACAGAAGATATTCAACACTATATTGACACCATGATTTGCCAAAATAGCAGCAAACGACCCTAAAAAAGTATAGGTCGCGAAACTGGTTTGACGAATATATGCTTGCTTTTCTTTTACTATATGGAACTTAGTATCTTCAGGAAAATGCCTCTTACAATATATGCTATAGATACTTCGTTCGGAGATTGCGAGCACCATCAATAGTATTGCATATATGATAAGTCTGTCGTATAAAAAAAGAAATAAAGCGTAGCTTATCAGCAATTTAACTATTACATCATACAAACTTATGTATGCAAAGGCTTTCATCCGCTCATAGGCTATAATAATGGCATTATAAGGCATGCACACAATATTAATAATAAATGCAAGTATTGAACTTTGGAATACCACATTAGCAGCAAACATTCTTCCTTCAGGAATATTCATCTTATAGTTAAGAAACCATAGGCCGAATGTTTCTAAAGCGAGAAATATAACAGATGCCAACCCTATATGAATGCCCATTGCTGTGCAAAACACCTTATTAGGATTGCCACCTTCTTTCTTTCCGAGTTCCACATTTATAAATCGCTGTGTGGCACTCACCAATGTGCCTCCAAGCATAGAGAACATCGCAACAAAGCCACCAATGACATTATACGTACCATAATCCTCTATACCTAAGGATTGCAGTATTACCCTTGAGGTGAATATAGAAATGAGCATCACCGCAATGGTACGCAAATATAACGTCAAAGTATTTTTTGCAAGACGCTTATTGCTCGATGCCGAAATCTTCTGAGCCATTTACTTTATCTTCTTTATGAGTGCCTTTACACCAGACTTTGCTGTACTCGTAATTTTATCCATCATCGGGATGTTCATTCCTTTTATATGACGTACAGAATCCAAATTCTTTACCTCGTTAGCAGCATCGGCAAAGATCTCAAATATCATTGGCTTCTCTGAAGGCTCTTCTGACACGAAGTGAGCATAAACAGCTTCAAACTCATCTTTATTAGAAGCCGTAACATACTCAAATCCTAAGTCTTCGGCATAATTCTTCACCAATGATTTTGACATATTACCGAAATGTCCACCTGCTGCTATATACATATCTGCAGATTCGCCAAACGCATAGCCAGGGTGGTCTTTCTTCCTAAATTCAACACCTCGTCCGTTATTAACGAGTAAAATTCTAACATTATTGCCAATATGCCTATTACCCAATGAATTTAAATCATAGAAGAAAGCCAAATCACCAACTGCAAGATAATGAATCTTTTGAGGATTAGCCAATGATGCACCAACCAAGGTTGATACTGCGCCATCTATGCCAAATCCACCAACATTACAACTACTTTGAATAGAAGGGTTCAATTCAAAGAAATTCCATGAACGCAAAGAATTGAATATACCAAAATGTAGAACAGAGTTCTCTGGTAAACATGCAGACAATCTCTTTGCTACATATATATTTCCGAATTCCAACTCTGGAAATGCAGACAAACATTCTTGATACTCCGCCTTACAATTATCCAGATAAGAAGTTTTATCCCCTTCACCTGTAGCATAATGATTAAAAAATGAAAGTTCATCTATCTCAAATACGCTGTCAAGTTTATTGAACAAATCTCTTATTTCACCGTCTTCACTGACACGCCAAACCTTCTTAGGCTTTATTGCTCCTGTAGAATATGTATCACCAGACACTTCGCCTATATGTATAAGCAAATCTGGAGAAACCAATGTGCTACGATAGTTCTTTTGTGCATTTACCAAAGCATAATTCACCTGATATTTTCCACTATAACCACTTGTATGGTCACAGAATACTACTGCATCATGAACTGAGCAGAAACGGTCTATCGCTTTTGTCAGTTCCTCAGACATATTTGTATGAGAGCCAACGAATATGGCTATCTTGCCAGCAGGAATATCGGGAAAAGAGACCTCTTTCTGATAATAGTTTATTGCTTTTACATTAGGTAAAGACTCTGTATCAAAACCGCGAGGTGATGCAACAATGTTTATTAGCACTGGACCTCCACCGTGTCGTTTCAGTTCAATCAAGGCTTTGTTGATTATCGTAGTGTTATGAAGTTCATCCTGTTTATTACTGATTTTATTGACAAAAGCACTATATCTTACAGTATCTTTCGGGGATTGAGTTCTGTCTATTACCTGCGAGCGTAAATTACCTATAGTGTGCTCACCATGAGAGCCTGCTATGACTAATATTGGCAACTTTCGGTAGTAAGCCTCTGTCAATCCTGACATATAGTTGCGAGAAGCTGTTGCTTCTGTACATATTATCGCTACAGGTTCTCCGCTCTCTGCTGCTAAGCCACAAGCCATATAACATGCACTACGCTCATCTACTGATGAATACATCTCAAAATAATCATCATGCTGCATACTGCCAACTATGGCTATGTTGGTGGTACCAGGCGAGGCTATCACCTTCTTCACCCCATGCTTTTTCATTAAAGCAAGGAGTAACAATGCGTTTTTATCGTTGGAATATTTTTTCATTTGTGTAAATTCATTGATTTATTGTCAAAACAAATTATTTCCACCTTGCATTTATGGATTTTGCATTATTGCAAGTTATAATCTGACCAGAGATGCAACCTGCAGCCTCAGACAATAAAAAGCATGCAGTCTCTGCAACTTCTTCTGGCATATAAACTCTTCCTAACATATTCTTTTTATGATACAAATTGCCATCTGTGCCTTGTCCTGTCATGTCAGACACTGTAACTCCAGGAGCCACTGCATTAATTCTTATACCACGTTTCGCAAATAAATAAGCAAGTCCTTGAACCATGCTGTTAACAGCTACTTTAGTAAAACCATAAGGGCGAAAATCCATCATATCACCCGTCTCAGAGGAAATAAACAATACACTTCCGATTTGTTCTTTCTCGACCCACTCCTTTATTACTTTCTGAGTTAAGAAATATCCTCCTTTCATGTTTATTGAGATTTGTTTGTCAAAGGTCTCTGGTGTCACATCAAAGAATGTTGGCTCATGAAGCGATATACCAGCATTATTCACTAAACAATCAATCCCTCCGAGTTCCTGTTTAGCTTCCCGTAAAAATGCATCAAACGAATTGACATCTGCTACATCAAGTACAAGGTATTTACACCCCACTCTACTTGCTGTCTCTTTCAAAGTGCTTTCTGTTCGTCCTGCAATTAACACGCAAGCTCCTTCCTTGACAAATCTCTCTGCCATAGCAGCACCCAAGCCTCTTCCTCCACCTGTAACAATAATATTTTTTCCTACAAGCCGATTACTCGGAGAAAGATAAGATATATTTGCCTCTAAACGTATAGGCCTCTTTACCAGATTAAGAACAGCTTTTATCGTTTTTTTCAATTTCATGCTAATTATTTTTTTACTTATTTTCTTGGGAAACTTCTTTATCTACTGTATTCATACAAATCCTATCTAACTATTTGCTGAATTTGAAGACACTTTACGAAATTGAAGATTGAAGATCGAGAATTGAAAATCTATTCTGCTCCCATGAGTGGGATATACATATTGAATTATTCGTTTATTGTTTGGAGTCTTCTTTCCTCACACGCTTTACCGTATGCTTAATTTTGCCTATGAGAAAATTTATTTCTAACGAACTTTCTGTCTCTTGCGTCTGTAGGTCTGGCATTACTATATCAGTGAGCACTTCACCGAAATGCTGCATCTTAGTCTTCTGCTTCTCCTTATCGGTTTCTTTGTGGAGTTCCAAAAGCTCACGTTTTAGTTCACGTACTTTTGCAAAGATTTCGATAATTGCGAAGGTAACGTTCCGAGCCTTTTCGCCTTTTAGAATGGTTGCCAGCATATAGAGCCCACGTTCTGTAAAAACCTTAGTGGTGCCACGATGGTTGTTGTCTGAAACTTTTGATATCAAAATTTTTGATTTCAAATCATGCACTTCACTCTTACTCAGTCGCTTTTCTGCACGCAAACTTTCCTCAAAGGAAGTATAATCCTTTGAGGTTTAACCAGTTAGGTGGGTGCATCCCGAGAACTTGGGAAATTTCGGCACCATTATCGGTACAAAGGTAGAAAAAAAAAGTGATTCTCAAAAGAAAAATCACCTTTTTTTACGATACGTGAACTATGTTCACTACGATACGCTAACGCTACGAAAACGAAAACTAAAAAAAACTGACCACGAATTCACACGGATGGACACGAATATTAATATTAAAACGACAACTTGGACAGGATTAGGACAAAAACAGAGAAAACCCTTTTTATAGGATTGATACTCCACTGGGAGTATTGTTGCTATATGCATAGCCCTACTTGCAAGTAAACTTCCAGATAGGGCTCTACTAAATATCAACACCCATACAGGGCTGTAATCCTACAAAAAGAAAAACCCCGCTCTCGAGCGGAAAAACAGGTGATGACAACATTAAAATTAATGATAAATAATACTTACCATCTACTACTTTCATTCCAGTAGGGGTACAAATTGTCCCCCTACAGACATCAAGTTCGGAATCACGTTGCTCATACTGCCATCCTCGGCACGGAATTTCAACTGGTTACAATTTGTAACCATTTCATCAAACGAACTGAAGTGTGTATTTTACTGTCAACTGTCACAAAATAACGGTTAAGAATTGAGAATCAGGAGATTGCAGCGATGACACTTGCATTTTTGCTGTCATAAAGTGTCATTTGGTGTAATATAAGTATCATTGCTGAATGTTTGGGAATTGTGACATAGTATTAGATTGGTGTTGCTGTGCTTCTCTAACCAATCCGACTCGGATTGGTGATTAAATGCAATGCTTCTGCAGGCAGAAACGAAACTTCTTACTACCAATCCGGCTCGGATTGGTCAAAGAATGACAGCTTGTGACACTTGATGACACTCTTACAACTGCTGTCATTATGCTTCCATATTGAATAACAAAGAGTTACGCCGCTTTAGTGACAGGTGACACTTTATAGAGTAACTATTCTGTACGCAGCGCCTCGAGAGGTCTTTTTATGCTCGTAGCCCATAGACTTCAGGAGCTTACCCATAGCCATGATGGAGCCGTTTGTCATCTTGGTTTCGGTATATTTGCCTGTTATGACATTCATTATATCGACAAGCAGCATGTATGCGGCATTGGCTGGGGTTTCTTTGACTGGCACAAATGTCTTGGCTATCATAGTGGGGAAATCGAGCACTTTCTGATATTTCTCGTTGCTTTGCATAATGCGAGCATTATCTTTGTCGCTGAACCAATAGCGCTCTCCCCTATCGAGTTCTCTCTTCAACTGGGCATATAACTGCTTGTAGTTCAGTTTCCCGCTATTGTCGATGGTGTCGGCATATACGCAAACGAAGCGTCGCGAGCCTGTTGGGTCGGTCAGTGGATGGAGGTTGTTAGTGGTAGCGATGAATGATGCGAATCGCTGACGTTGTTCCATCTTCTTGCCGTATATTGCGCGCATCTTGACATCGTGCTTGGAGAGCAGATATTTCAAGATTGGCTGCTGACTCCTTGAGAGGGCATCAAACTCGTCGATGTTTATTAGGGCAAGTGAGGACATGCTATCGTAGATATCCTTCTCATTCTTCAAGGGCAGGTTGTCGTTGTAATACCTCTGCAGTTCTTCTGGCAACAGTTTGCGACAGAATGTAGTCTTGCCTGAGCCTTGCGGACCTATCAGCAGGGGCACTATCGCGTTGCCATGCTGGGTGTTAAGGTGCAACCATTGAGCCACCATAGAGAGCATCCACTTATGAAAGTGGTCGGCCCAATACTTATCATCGGTCTTCACCCTGTTGGCTAATGAGGTGATCCTGTCTTTTCCATCCCATCTGGGCAGCTGGCTGATATATTCCATCAGGGGCTCATAGGTTGGTATCAGCGAACTCTCCAAATAGCGATTCAGATCCCTATCCCACGAATCCACACCTGCCTTCAAGGCATTGATAGTCATAGTCTTGCGCGTCTTATCGTCGAGTTCTCCAAAACTGTACAACCCACCCAGCTGTCTGTATTCAGGTGTGTTGGTCATCACATTAAGTCTCAGCTCATAATGTTCCTTCATATATGCCTCAGTCTTGAAGGTCAGCAAGGCAGAGTTCTTCATATACTTCAGAGGAATCTTCTTGAGATATTTCTTGAGATAGGCTGTATGGAACACCGCCTTTATTGCATCATCGCCAATGCTGCTAAACACGTATTGCATGCCAGCCATCCTGGCAGAGAATTCCTGCGACAATCCCATTCTGTTGCAGCCATCGGCAAGGCCTTCCAAGACGGATACAGCATACAGTTCGTCATCCTTCTGGTCGCGATATTTCTCCAACATCTCGTCCAGACAGCAATGAAAACGCTTTAGTTTGCTATCAGCCTCGCTCATGCCAGGTACTTCCTGCGGATTGTTATAGTCAATACTCATGGTTAAGGGATTATTTCTGTCGCTCTACTTTGATATTCTCGCAAAAGTCGTACTGGAGGGTCTTGTCATGCCTGCGATGGCTGGAAGGGAGGAATTTGCAGACTACGCGACGTATATGATGGCGGATGTTGAACTGCTTGGGATTATCCACGCATTCGCTCTCTACAGCAAGGTGAAAACGTCCGATGTCTTCAATATCTACAGTCCTACCCTCAGCAAGATGAAATTTCATCAGGTTTTTCAGTTCAAGAACGACCTTTTTCACTTGAGCTTCGGTTGCTGAACTATGCTCCTGTGCCTCCTTCATCAGCTGTTCGAGTGTCACTTCACCCTGTGGAATCGCCTTAGCGTAGTATTTGCCGTAGTTGGGACTACTCTTTACGTTGTTTTGCAACAGCTTTACTCTTACTGCCATTTTCAGATGCTTATTTGTTAACTCATCCTGCCACTTGACACTTTATAGTCATAAATAAGTGCCGTATGTTATTACTTTTTTTATTTCTTGACCACGGATTGCACGGATGATAGGGATGCGAATAGTTTAAAAGACAACTGGGACAACAAGGACAACTTGGTAAAGTTGGAGAGTAGAGGCTTTATTAAGTTGACAGTTGAGAATTGATAGTTGACAATTATTTTCGTTTTGGTTCTTCTTTTATACTCTTGATGATAGAAGTTAACATCTTTATTAACTCTACACAATCAGAATTCAATGATGAAAATTGTTTGTCATCTAAGTATTTTGTTTCATGAAGCAGGTCAAGCCAATACTCCGTCTCGTCAGCCTCTTTGAGTGCAATACTGAGTTTGCTCATGAAATCCATTCTCGACTGAGCATTCTTACTCTCTCTGGTATTGGCACCTATTGATGTTCCACATCGAAGGAACTGCTTGCTCATCACCTTCTCATGCTTTTGTTCCGTCAAGAACTTATAGCATCCTATGATGCGTATGGCGAAGTCGCGAGACTTTTGTTGGATGATGCTATGCATGGGGGAAAGGTGAAAAGTGAAAGTTGAGAGTTGATGACATATCAACATGCTATTCCGATTTGTTGCTATTCGGTACAAACTTCAATCCCAACTTTTCTGGAACTTCATATACATTGAGTTCCATTTTACTATTTAAGCGAACCTTCTCTTATGTCACATGCTCACACTCCCTAGGAATCCAGTAACCGATCCCATTACCGCAAATTACATTAGGGTTCACTATGGCATTATATTTTACCAGTTTCTCTTTTTGCATCCTCCATACCCTCGCATATCAGCAATATTGTTTCTGATATAAAATCCTTTATCTCCATTGAAATATTTATCCAATATTTGACAATTCAGAACTAAATTCTTGACATTTCATCTTGCTTATTGCCGTACATGTCTATATTAAGACGAATATAGTTGTTGTAAACATCAGGTTCATAAATCTTAATAAACCTATAGGCACTCAATGAATAATAATCCTGACCATCACGGAAATTGTCAATGCTGCAATATAGCTTCTTCGTCGCATTCAACTCTGAAACACCTTCTGGTGGTATGGGGAAGTCTGCACGCTCTATAAACGGCAACTGATCTCTACGAATTAATATAAAACTACATTGACGAGAGGGGATCCAGCGTAAAGACTTTCCTTTATAAATATAATTTCCATCATGCTCTTCAAGACCATCAACAGTTCCATGTAACGTAGTGAAATTGTATAGAGGTACGCCAAAATTCAAAATGACTCCTCCTTCCCAATCCAATTTTCCCAGCGCCTTGAAAATATTTTTATAATTAACACGATAAGTAACCCTTGACTTCCTGCGAACAAAAAGCTGATCATAGTATTGCAGTTCGTTGCGATTAAGAGCCTCTATCAGGACTTCGCCCAGATTGGATATGTCAACATCCCATCCCTCACAGATGGATTCCTTTTCAATGTGACATCCTGTTGACACAGGAACAGATGTTATGATGGCATGCTCATCGGTCAATGTTGAGTCTGCACGGGACGGAAGGTTAAAGTCTTTTCTATTATCGTTTACAATTATATCCTCACGAATCTTTTTTAATTTTTTCTTATCTAATATTGCATTCTTATTAATGGTCTCATTTTTTATTTTAAAATTTGATATTGCATCATCAATAAAGCTTTCAACGTCCAATTGACTTGGTAATACAGGCATGCCTACGGCTTCAATATGCCCATCAGCATACCACACTTTTACCATCTGTTTCAGCGTACTCAGAGTTCGAATTATTTCTTCGTTTTCATGAACTTTATTAGACATAAGTGGCATAGACATTGGGTTATCATTGATATAGTATTGAGACATTGACCACAACCGTATGACAAGCAAAGCCATATAGCGCAATACGTTGATATAGACAACGTGATCATCTCCTATATCTCCATCAAGTCCCTTGAATTGGTAACGTGACAGCAGACCAAGAGGAATATCCTTATAATGATTTATCCTCTTTATAAAATCTATTATTTCATTAAAATGACTTGGCACAAAGTAATAATCAGGTGGCTGAACTGTGGTGTAGTTTATTATGTATCGGAGCATCGAATATTTTTCTATATATACCAACATGGCTCCTAGCATAATGTGGAAATCAACAAACTGTTGTTTTTCTTCATTACTCATCGCATTATCACCTGAACTGCGCACTATATAGTAAGTAGAAGCCAACTGCCAATGCTGGCGAATCCAATTAGGATTGTCTGCATCCGCAGTATCACTCAGTACTCGCCACACAAATTTATAAACAAAGTCTGGTATAGCAGTTGACGAATAAGCATTCATCAAGGCTGGGGTTATATTGTTGGCTCTATAAAAAAGACTATCCTTATTGAGAGACTCGACGGCTATCTTTTCGAGTGCTCGTTTGACAGAAATTGAGTATGTCACTTCTTGACCATTTTCCTGACTGGATTGTACTTCGTATATTGCACCTGTCAATACTCCAATAGTCTTATGATAAAGATTACGGTCATTATCCTTTGCCACATATATAGCCATATCTGTTACAGCATCAATGTCAGGATGAAAATCAGCTTCCTCACTTCCGTCCCCATCGACAATCCTATTAAGTAACTCTTCTTTCGAATAATAGACCATAATGAGTTTAAAAAGGGCTATGGCTACAAAGATGAATAATACTAGCAATACTGATTGCATGAAAAGGATTAGCGTTGAAAACCATATTGCCCTTATGTAAACTAGCATAAACGGGCATATCACTGCCGTAATAATCGTAAAGACTAGCAGCAAGTGATATGACTTGTACACTGGCTCGTCTCGAAATAGCCGTAGAAAGTTTGTAGAATTGTAGATATTGTTGATGCGCTCTACACATTGCAAGATGAGTGGATAGCCAAAAGCAAATACTGCAGAGACTATCGCAAGAATTCCACTCAACGTAGAGTTCTCAAATTCATATTTATTTTCTACAAGGCCCGCAGCAGCGGCAAGAATCTCTATAGACATAGCGTGTTTTATATCTAAACTGAGTATCGATGATTGTATCTGTACGCTCAACAACCACTGTATCTGTCACGAGTACCGTATCGCAGGGTGTATGCTTCTCATCGATATCACCTTTTGTTTGACCTTCAAAAAAGTCTGATAGCAGTGACAAGATGACTATCCCTGCTGCTAACGCTGCCAATGCCCACGTCGTACATTTTGTCCATAACTTGAACGAGTAACCATTGATAAACACAGTTTTATCTCTGGATGCCTGACTAAGCCATTTTTTAAGGTCAAAAATTATTTTCTTCATTTTACAAGAGCAGTTCGTACAAATGCTTTATCAATAGTATGAGAGTATAAGGCACTAATGAAAATTATAACAAAAATAATTCCCATATATCATTAAACTTCTTTTTTCTGATTATATCTTTTTGTTTAAGACTCACAATGGCGTTCAACATTCTCATTTCATAACTACATTCGAAACTATTTATCCATCTATTCTTCACAATCCGTTATTCGTCATTCCGACATGCCTCCATAAAGCGCGTCTTTCAAATTAACAGTCCTCCACCTTAAAGGGATAAGAAATCCTAACGCTGTTGCATATTTTTCCAAAAAGTACTACCTTTGTATAGTAATGAACTGAAAAGTCTTAATTTCCAGGATGTTTGATGAATGTCTGATGACTCTAGAAACGGTGTTTCCGTTTTATGTTGTGTCTCAGGCTGTTATGCGGAAGTTCACATTAGCAGACAGATTCAATGACTTTTATCCCATATTTACAAATAGATCAAAGCCCCCGTCTTTAGGATAACAGTTGCCAAATTGGCTTCTGTTGTGAGTATTATTTTCATTTTATTCTACGAGTGTGATTCGTTTATTAGAAATAGCGTTTTGCAGAAGCGTAGAAGGTGTTCTAGACTTGTTGCCCAGTATTACAACGGCATATTTGGCACGAGTAATGGCCACATACATTCTGTTATGCCATTCATAATTTTGATATATCCTGCTCTCTGTAGATGTCACTTGTGGCACACGGCCCTTATCTACTCCCACGATTACAACAGCGTCAAACTCCAAACCACCAATATAGTCAATATAACCCACAACATATCGATTTTGCTTTCCCGCTTTCGTAATAGTCGAATAATCGCCTCTCCTTACAAGCTGTTCAAAAGGTTTCTTCTGACTTTCACCATATTTCACAACATGATTCATCAATTCCTGGTCGGTGCAAACAATAAGCACCTTATCTCTGGTACAACAAAGCTTTGACGACAATTCATCCACCTTATTGAAAATAATCGAAATCATGTCCTCATCAGTGGGTAACATGATGTACTCTGGTGTTAAAGCCTTTTTCTCCTCATTAATATTAAATGAGAACATGATTTTGTCAAGCGGGTTCTCGAAGTTCAAGAATAGTTCCGCTCCTGAGGAAAGTATTGAGAAGGCCAAATCAATAATCTGCGGTGAACTTCTGAACACCGTATTATATCGAGTACTTGAATCCTCTTTCACTTTCAACGAATTAAACAAAGTTTCTTTTGTCAGTCCTCGGTCACCAATTGCCTGTGTCTTATCAACTGCATAGATAATATGCATTTTCTTCTCGTCCTTAGTCAAAAGGTGGAAAATTGACAACTCATTATAACTAAACAAGTGTAACTCGTCGACAAACACTACATCATACCCCATTTCCAACCTCCTTCTGCGCCAGATAGGAGTCTCCAGTTGAGCATGTGAACTTAATGAAATATCGTCATTATCAAAATATCCCAACTCACTCAGCATATTCTGATACTTTTCATATATTAGATATACAAAGAGGAAGTCTGACTCAGCGGAAACAGGTATGCTCTCCTGTAAACGAGAGAGCTCTTTATAAATTTCAAAGTCTTGTTCTGCCCTTCCTTTAATGGTAATCGAAATTTCCGAGCAAAGCTTCTCTACCACAAAAGCCTTGTCTTCATCTTCTATGAATTTCACAAAAGCTTCCGAGCAACTATCCTTGTACGACACAAAATCATACTCCATACACTGAGAATAGGCATCACTAACAAACCTGAACTGTAACTCTTTACTCTCTTGTGCATCCTCATCCAATACTTCGGATCGTCCTATCTTATTACCCAAGTACTCAGTACACCACTCCTGAAGGGTCGTCAGTGTAACGCTCTGTGAGCTATAATAATTGTCCAATATATGTGGATTGGAAGAAGCTGACTCAAACATAAGTTTCAAATACTCCTTTGAAGCCACTGAATGGCATATGAATATCGCATGAAATTCTTCTTCTTTCTTCCTTGCCTCTTCACATAAGAAAAGAGCTCTCAACACAAGCGTAGTAGTTTTACCCGTACCAGCTGCACCCTCCAAACGTTCGCTTCCCCGCAACTTATTGGTCACAAAGTCCATCTGCTTTTTCGACAATGAGTGCATCCATTTTTCATAATCAAGAAAACCTGTCATCTTTTTGGAGATATTGCCCAATTCAGTAACCTGAAGAGAGTCTATATCTGTTTCAGGTTCATTGTTTTTCTTGGCAGCATCCAAAAAGATGTCTGAAGCTTCGTTCCTCATAGTTTTCACATTGAGGACGTAATACTCTAATTCCCATATCTGAGTTCCTATACCTGATGCATAAAGATATTCAAATCCACGCTTCGATGTGAATCCCGGATCGGGGGCCAGGTTCATCAGGATCTTGATTGGATGCTTTTCCGAGTAAGGGAACGGAAATAGAATGGCGTGATTCTTCTCAATAAATTTTTCAGAATCATTCATGGGGATGTTATCCCATCGCTTTACAGTGAATTTTACCATCTTTAACAGGATGGTGACTATCGAATTGTCATCGTAGTCATATAGTCCCTTCATCCGTTCCAAATCTACAACCAACGCTTTTGATAAACTGGTCTGAGAACGTTTGTATATATACCCAACGTTTTTGTTTAGAACACACGACAAACCCTTAATCTTAACCTCTTCTCCATTCCTAATGAAGGTCACCAAATCAATCGCATCCTCAAATTCTCCACTTTGGAATGTGCTAGTTTGGGCAAGATACCTTACAGCATGCTCCTCAAAAAATAAAGCTTTCATAACCCTCTATTTTATTAAATCTATAAATCTGTTTGAAAAAAACTTTGGCACATCTTCAATACCGATCTTGTTAAATTGCTGCATAAAATGCTGCATGACATGTTCTATATAAGGAGATTTCACCACATATAGCGGCATATAAATCTCCTCGTCATCTAACTGCCGTAAGTCATTCTCTTCCAGTTCTCGTTCTGTCAGTTTTCCATCTATACCATTCGCTAATTTAAAAAGTATTTCTGGCGAAACACGACTTATTTCACGCATTCTCAAAACAAAACCACCACCTTCTTGTTCATTCTCCAAAAAATAGAAATTTGAATTCTTGTGAGTTATTAAATCATCAAATATATTTTTTTTTACATTAGAGGTGTCTTTATCGATAATGTCTTTGAGAGGGCCACCTCGTTTATAACTCTCAATGGCCTTCCATATTTCTATTTTGTTTTCCATTTTATGGCCTAATTGTGGCTTGTGCTTTTTTATAATACGCTCCACATCAGCCGAGCTAAATTTCTCTAAAATAGATTCCGATTCACTACAATCCTTTAAAGTACTTTTCAAGCCACCTTTTACATCCTTTTCCAATGCAGAAATATACAGAGGCGGGAAGTCCACCTTCATCCAATCCTCCATCTTAATGGCTGGAAGATAGTAATACAAAGGAACCTTCTTTTGTTCTATATCACAACGAGGACTGATCACAATCCCATACACAGAGAGACACCCTGGGTAACGTCGGGATTTCGCACCATTAAAAATGGTACCTTGAGTAATCTTTCCAATAATAGGTTCGCTATAAATGTCTCTATATTCTTTTTTGTCCATGTAATTAAAACAAGATCAGCAGATCAGTGGAACGGTTCTACTGACCCACTTTTAACTCTTAATTTTATCGTTTAATGATTATTTTCCTTCTATTTCCTCTACGAGACTACGGAGATAGGCATCATATACATTCTCAGAATGGGGGGTCATTGAGAATTAATATCGTATGTTGTTCGTAAGCGTTTTATCTCGTTTTGAAATCTTTTCCATCAAACTCGGTCAGCAGCTTATAAAGTTGCTCTTTCTTCCATTCCTTGGAGCGATGCTGACGAAGAACTTTCCTCTGGCGCCAGATAAAGTGGCGATCTGCCAGTACCCTTTTGTCAAACCCCTCGAACATCGATCCTAAATAGACCACCTTCTCCGACTTGATTGTCAGTAAGTTGTCATCGAAGACTCCAGGCGTTCCAAAGAAGTCGTTATATATCTCGTCATACAGGAACACATGCAACTCATCAAGTACCGTGTAAGTCTCTACCCTACCATTGAACATTCCACCGATAATCCCTGTATCTGGTGCAACTTTTGAGAGTTGCTCTATGAGTTCTTTTGCGGTCATATATGGTTATTGGTATTATGTCAATGTGGACGAAATTTTCGACCGCAAATCATTCGTCAATGTTTTGATGCATTAGCTTCTTAGAATAGGTATGCCTGTACTTCTTGGCTACGTTGTAATAGAAAGAGGTTATCTTTCGCTGCGCCAGATGGGAAATCTTGTAATGATACTCTCTCATGGCTCTGCGTACACCTTTTCTACCATCCTATGTAAATCTGCCCTGAAAGTTTCAAGGTCCATAGCCTCGCCACGAAGCACGTCCTCGTTTACCTCAACACTTACTGAATACATGTTATATTTATTGTCTTATCTTAATTCATAGTCGCCTGATGGCGAGAAATTAACCAAAAATTATATTCAAAATTAAGAGTGAGAGGTTACTTCTTTCCTTTCAGGAGTTTCTTCTCTTCACTGGCTAAACGGCGCTCGACCTTTTTTACATCTTCGGCTGGCGGAAGCTTTTCAGGAACTATGCCGCGTTCAGTAAGCATTTTACGCACTGCAGCATTGTTGTCTATATGCTCTCTTGTTATTGACGCTTCTCCATGTAAGTCCTTGGATTGTACATTGACGGAGGTCATTTCCGCAGCAAAGTCTTTTGCCTTGATACTTATAGTAGGTAAGAAATCAGCTAATGGACGGCTTTGAGGCACTCCCATCCTATTCTTCATCATATTGGTGCTCAGACGGAACAATGCCTGGTCACCCTTTGAGCGAATAATAGCAAAAGTTTTGTCATTTACTCCACGCTCATATAGAATTCCTGAGAGTTTTTTCTCTGTTTCCTGAAGTTTAGTACGAGCCTTTACACGTTCTACCTCAAGCAGTCGTTGCTCTATGAGTTCTGCCCTACGTGTCTGTACTGCAAAATATGTCTGCGCAAAGGCTATCTGTGGCTTACGTGGGTCACCGTTTTGTGCTACCAAATAGCACGCATAGCGAGTGAGCATCACGTCATCGACCTCACGGTGGGCACCTTTGCCAGCTATTATCATCTTATTGACGTCAATAAAATGATCGCCCACAGGCTGACCCGCGTTCTCGCAGGCTGCTTTCGCCTTGTTAATAACGTTGATAAAATTCTGCCAAAGGCTATATCCGAGCAACGCTTGCATATCTCTAGCGCTCCAACACTCTGTATCATCTATCTTGCACACGGCATCCTCGAAACTTTTGAATAATACCTGTATATCTTCTTTTTTCATTATTTTTAGTATTTTTCTGCAGGAGAGAGGTTAAGGTTTTATCGCTTTTATGCATATAATTTTCCTCAAAGGAAGTATAACTCTTTGAGGATTAACAAGTTAACAATGCAGCGCCGGGGGCTTGGGAAAATTTCTGCACCCCTATCGGTACAAAGGTACAAAAACGAGGGCAAATGACAAAATAAATATTCATTTATTTTTACTACTGACCACGAATTCACACGGATGGACACGAATATTAAGATTAAAACGACAACTTGGAACAACAAAAAAACAACAACAAGAACAACATTATTTCTCGCAAAGGAGAGATGGTTAGCTCTTCGAGCCTTTTGTGTCTCTTTAGAAGTAACTTGTTATAAGCAAGCTTCTGCCAGTTCCTTCTCCAGATACACTACTGACCATCGTCAGGTAATCATCTCTCTACGCAAAGAGAACTCCGCTCTGCGCCTGAGCTATAGCGAAGAAAGACGCTTCTGCGAAGCTTACGCAAGGAGGCTGGCGCACGGGGGATACAGACAATTGATAGTTGAAAGTTGAGAAGACAACAGGGACAACTAAGACAACATATATAGGGTTTGAACAAAAACAGAGAAAACTAAATAATGAAGAATGAAGAGTGAAGAGTGAAGACTAATATTAAAGACAACGAAGGACAAAGGACGAGAACAAGAGCCGAGAGCCCCTCGCTGATGCGAGGAGAACGGTGGCAAGAATAGGACCACAGATAGCACAGATATACACGAATATAGTAAAGACAACCAAAACAACAGGGACAACAGCGGGGAACGGCAGCCGAGAACGGACTGCCTACAAAACCAGCCGAGAACGGACTGCCTACAGCAACAAACCAGCCAAGAAGGGCTGCCTACAAAACCAGCCGAGAACGGCTGACTATAGCAACAAAACAGCCGAGAAGGGCTGCTGTGATACAGCAGCAAACGGAACGGGCGGGAAAGGTTAGTCCTTGGTGTCGAGGTCGGAGGCTTTGCCTTTGTATTCTGGGGCGCGCTTTTCGAGGAAGGAGCGGATGCCTTCGAGGTAGTCGTCGCCCTTATAGACGCGGGTGCGATAGGCATTGATGCGTTCGAAGCTCTCGGATGTGAGGACTGTGGATGCCTTGCTGAGGATGCGGAACTGGCGCTTGATGGCGCTGATGGACATGATGCTGTTGCGACGCAAGGGGGCGAGGAAATGCTCCTCGAGGAGAGTGTCGAGTTCCTCGGGTGTGGTGACGCGATTGATGAGTCCTACGTTGAGGGCATCGTCGGCGGTGATAGGCTGAGCGAGGAAGAACATCTCGCGTGCCTTGTTGATGCCGAGTTGGTTGATGAAGTGCATGATGCCAGAGGCATTGTAAGGGA
>Ga0326511_10000240_pt1 | contig 46270 bp, 39 predicted proteins | sample 0_2496_0518_D_FD_203701 | JGI IMG/M metagenome (GOLD analysis project Ga0326511, IMG submission 203701) | Bovine rumen microbial communities from UC Davis, California, United States - 0_2496_0518 | ecosystem: Host-associated > Mammals > Digestive system > Stomach > Rumen | place: USA... | reverse complement strand
TATCACCCTATATCATAATACTTCTTTTTCTTCATTTTGTCAAATTATTATCATCCTATTTTTAGTTTCCGAGGAGGTCTAATTTGTAGCAGTGCAGTTTGTCCGCAGTGATGACATTGGACAAATGACGGAAACTATCAATTTTCCTATTTATGATGAATCCACTCTTCCGAACGGCATTCAGGCGACCACTTACGCAACAACAGACGAAAACGGCGAACTCATTGATAATTTCGTCACATATACCTATCTTGTATTTGGTGATACGGGTTGGGGTGCAGAGGTTTACTGCAATGGCTTAGACTATGCAGAAACCATGAACATGATGGAAAGCGTTTACTTTATTCCCGCAGTTTCCCAGCACGAAGAAAATGTTCCTGCTGAAATTGAAGACGATTTTGTCGAAAGAACGGATGTCAGATACAAGCTTGTATTCGATTGGTTGCCGGACAAAATGTTCTACCAGCATGATGGCCCTTATGCCGAAAAAATCCACAGCTCCGACAGAGACGACCCACGCAATATTACTCCCATGCTGTTATGGATGGCGGACGGCACAGATGTGGAATTCTACGCAAGTGCCAGCAGTCAATTTCCTGTGAATGATGCTCACACCCTCGAAAATGGAAACCGTGGAGTTATCACCTGTAACCCCGATTTCCAAGACGGTGACGACTGCGTTGCATTTGTACAGCTGAATGACAGATATTATGTGCAACTGTTCTGCCATGGTTTGACCGCTGAGGAAGTCATTCAGGTGATGGAAGGCGCATCCATTGTGGAAGTAGACGAACAATACACCGACGACAACAACGCTTCTATCAAGACCCCACAGCCTGCGGAATATGACATTCTCGAAAATGAAGAAATCCTGTTAGGCGAAGCCGAAGCAAGCGGAGAAGAAACTCCAGCAGATGAAGCCGAACAAATTGATATGCCAACATGGGCAAAGGTAAAGACAAGCAATGACAAATATTTCCAGATTGAAAACCTCCATCTTTGTGGAGTTGGTGAAACAGTTGACTACTACGAACATCCCATTGACGAATTGAATCATTTCGCCCCCCTGACCGTCTGCGTGAACAGCGTGAGAGTACAGAGTAACTTTGATGGTATCACCACGGACGAAATCGGAAGACCTGCCGACTTTAGCGAATATCTGGACGAAAACGGCGAAATCTGGACAACTCGCACCATTGACGGCATTTCCGAAAAAGTCCGTCAGTATGTTGTCATTACTGAACTCACATTCACCAACAACGGAGATACCGCCGTTGAGGATGTAAATTACAATAACTTCATCTACCCCGAAAAAGACGGTACACTGCTCTATTCTTATCAGACCTACGAAAACGGACTTTGTTCGGACGGTGGCAACCATTTCAGCATCAGTGCAGACAGCGAACTTTCCAAAAATAACATCAAACGCATGGAAGCTGGTCAGTCTGTTCATGTGACTTGTGCGAATGTCGTGGATGAAGATAAGTTCGGGCATATCTATTTAGAATTGAATTCAGTCGGCATCAGTCCAGACCAGAGAGCCATCATTGATTTAACCGACCTCAAACCTGAAAACTAAATAATTTCCTCCAATGAAATCAGCCCCCCGAAAATGGGAGGGCTGATTTTTTGACACATATCGAAAGGATTCTAATTTTTCATGAGAAATTGTTAATTTATTCAATAGGCTTGACAGATTCTGCAACTTTGATAAAGTCATCTTCGCTCAAACCATAGGAAGAAATCTGGAATACATAATCCCCATCACTCCAGAACATAGAATAATGTTCTGGGCTACCGTCATAAGTGTAATTTCCGATATTAGCAACATGACCATTAATGGTGACTTGCTCAAATAATGCCGTCATATCACAAAAGTCATTATCTCTGAAATTCGCCTTTAAACGTTGTGAAAATTCAACTTGAGGCCATGAAAAATGCTGTGAATAATAATTAGCCTCGTTTTTGGTGTCCGTTTGCGCAATGACATCATGACCTTCTTCTGTGAAAGGGAACCAAGTCGGAGCATAGCGTGTCTCAATTGTTGTCGGGTCGTTATCATCCATAACAGGAGTCAATACCTGATAAATAGAGTTGCTATAATCTAATGCAAGGTCAGTATAAGTTTTCAGCATGAAATCAGGAATACTGTCTGTATCAATATTTGTCAAAGTGAAAGTTTCCGCAAATTTGTAAGTTTCAAGAGGGTCAAGGGCTTGCGGTTTCGTGATTTTTTGGGCGGTGTAATCTGCAACAGTAGATTCTGCAATTTGTAATACTTCCTCTTTGGTGAAAGTAGATGCATTGATATTGATACGGCATACAGAAACCCCATCATGCCAGAATAAGTTATACTCTCCACAAGCATTTACCAAAATTGCCGGATAGCCATGGAAATGAAACGGCTTTTTCTGGTGGAAATGGAACGGCTCATGTCAATGGCTTTTCGTTTGGCGACTGTTCCCAGATATGCTTTCACAGAACCATCATGTGAAGTATCATAATGCTGGATGACCTCAAAAAACACATCTGCCACACACTCTTCCACATTCTCACAAGTGGCGCAGTTCCGGAGAATATGAAACGTGATAGAATACACATAATTGAAATACGTCTCAAACAAAGCCCGATACCCCTCTTCCGGCGATTGCCTGAGTTTCGTACGGATTTCATTGTCTGTCATGATACAGCTCACCTCTTTCTCCTTGTTTGATAAGCCAATGCATTGTTGCTTTCACTGATACATACGGATGTAACCTGAAAAGTGTAACAGGATTTTTTTTCGTGAAAATTTTTCTCTCCTTGCATGATACCATAAAATCACAAAAAGACTTGCAAATGTAGGATAGATATGGTATAATGAAGAGATGGGGTTGCTCCATTGGAAGGGGTGAAAAGTTGGAAGGGCTGGAAAGGATACTGAAAGAATGCTTCGGTTATGAGACATTCCGGAAGGGACAAAGGGAAATCATTGAAGGGATTTTGCAAGGGTGTGACGGATTGGCAGTCATGCCAACCGGTGCAGGAAAATCCATTTGTTACCAAGTACCGGCATTATTGGCGGAAGGGGTAACGGTGGTGGTGTCGCCTTTGATTTCATTGATGCAAGACCAAGTACAAGCATTACAGGTGAATGGAATTCCGGCAGTATGTTTACATTCTGCAATGGATATGGAAGAATACAGGCGAACGCTATGGAATTTGGAAAGCGGAAATTGTAAGATAGTGTATGTTGCACCGGAGCGGATTCTCACAAAAGGATGGTTGAATGTGATAAGCCGGATAAAGGTGGGAATTGTGGCAATTGATGAAGCGCATTGTGTTTCGCAGTGGGGACAGGATTTCCGCCCAAGCTATTTGAAGATACCGGAATTCATTCACAGCCTTGCAGTCCGCCCGACAGTATGCGCATTTACAGCAACGGCAACAGGGGCAGTTGCTGAAGACATTGAAAGGATTCTGGAATTGCAGAATCCTTTTCGGGTGACAACGGGATTCGACAGGGAAAATTTATGGTTCGGAATCCAAAAGCCAAGAGACCGATTCACGACATTAGCCGGAATCATCCGCAGACATTCGGGAGAATATGGGATAGTGTACTGTCTCACAAGGCGATATGTGGAACAGGTGACGGAAGATTTGCAAAGCTTAGGAATCCCAGCGGTAAGGTATCATGCTGGATTATCAGACGTGGAGCGGAAACAGAATCAAGAAGCGTTCATGAATGGAGATGCCAAAGTGATGGTAGCAACCAACGCTTTTGGGATGGGAATTGATAAATCAGACGTGAGTTATGTGGTACATTATCAAATGCCCAAGAATTTGGAAAATTATTATCAGGAAGCAGGAAGGGCAGGCAGAGACGGAAGCCCAGCGGAATGTATTCTGTTGTATCATCCCTCTGATGTCTCCTTGAATCAGTTCATGATTTCCAAAACCGCAGAGGATAACGAGATGATGGACGAACTTTCCAAGCAGAAACAACGGAAACTGGAACAAAAACGATTGGAACAGATGAAAACATATTGCAGGGAAGAGAGTTGTCTAAGACAGCAGATTCTGACCTATTTCGGAGAGACTGCACCACCCTATTGTGGAAAGTGTAGCTATTGCCAAGCCAATTACGAACAAAAGGACATTACACAAGAAGCCCTTAAAATTATTTCGTGTATTTGGCGACTGCATCAAAAAGGCATTCACTTAGAGGGGCAAACAGTTGCACAGATATTGAGAGGCAGCACCGCCCAGCGGTATGAAGATTTTCGGGAATTGTCAACTTTTGGCATTATGAAAGACCATACCCAAACAGAATGCCTTGCAATGGTGGAATATCTGTTAAGTGAGAATTGGATTGGACTGGAAAATGAATGCTTGACATTGAACCGAAACTCTGCAAAGTTGCTTAAAGAAAATCCAACCATTTCCATGCCTCAACGTAAGTCCCACAAGCAACCCATTCCACAGCAAACATGGAAGACGCAGGACGGCGAGCTTCTGGAACGGCTGAAAGAATGCCGGCAAACAATTGCCAAGCGTGACAGAGTGCCGGCATATATTATTTTTACAGATTCCACATTGCAGGATATGTGCCGGAAGAAACCCACAAGCGAAATGGCTTTTTTAGCTGTCTCTGGTGTCGGTACAGCCAAACTGGAACGCTATGGAAGCCATTTTATGAAAGTCATTCGTGAATACTTAGAGGGGTGAATTGAATGAAGGAAAAAGAAAAGCAAATTTATCGAATGCCTAAGTTTTTGTTATTGTCGTCTCTCTGTCTGGTGTTGACGTTTGTAGCAACATCAAGCCTGTTGGTAAGTTTGAGTGTGTGGGGAATCCTGCAACGTAACGAACTCCCGAACGCTGTCGCCTCTGTCCATCTGGAAAACGTAACTGTTGACATAAACGAAACCCAAAAGGAAAGCTTAGCGCAATATATCCTTGATAACTTTGTGAAAGACGACAGAATCACAGCCGAACAGATAGAGAAAATTCTACAAAGCGGTGACTTTACCCAATGGGCTGGATGGATGGTGAGTAAATATAGCGACTATTTAGCCAATCACGGCGAAAAAACTACATTTCCTGAACTCAATGAAGAAGATATTGTGGCTCTGATTGAAGAAAATGCAGATTTAATCTACCAAGAAACAGGATTACACTTTCTTGAACCTGATAAGGAAAAACTAACGGACACGCTGAAAGCTCCCATTGAAGAAATTGACCAGCATCTGAATCATTCCTTGAATACAGGTGCAGGCGGAATGATGACAAAATTCTTTTTGTCGTGGCAATTTTGGACGGTATCAGGAATACTATTGATAGTATTGTTAATATGGGAAATCACCATTCACAAACGAGGAGATAAGCGCACAGGTTCAGCATTACAAGCGTACAGTATCGCCGGAGCATTGCCCTGCTTGTTGTTCTTTCTTGCTGGGACGTGTTCGGTATTGTTGTTGCATTTGGCGGATATGCCCTTTCTGGAAGACGCTGTGAAAGCCATCAGAGGCACTTTGACGGCGGTTGGTGGAATTGGTATGCTGGTAAGTATCGCCTTATTTGTCGCAGGAATGACAGCGAATCTAGTATCTGCACAGCTCCGCACAGAAGCAGGCGAAACCATTGCCACAGAGTATGACCCTCTTGATAATGGCATACTCCCCACAGAGGAAACCGCAAAAGACCCCCTTCTTGAAACCGTTCCCCCTTCTGTGATGGAATCCGAAGGAAATGCCCGAACCTGTCAAGCTGGTGAAGCACCTCTTCCCCCTGCACCTGTCAAACTGTCAAAAGATTCACCACAGCAAAAAAACAACATCCCTAAGCCCATTCTCCGCAAATATTGCCGTTTCTGTGGGAAGCCCTTAACAATGGAGAATGCTCTTTTTTGTGGATGCTGTGGAAAAAGTCAAATCAAACCCCAACCCATAAAAAAAGCCCCCTGAAAAAGGGGGCTTTTGTCGTCAATCAGCATCCACAACCGCAGTTGTTGTTGCAGTTGTTACAGCCACAGTTATTGTTGTTGCCATTGCACATACAGAGAATGAGAATCAGCACGATAATCCAGCAGCAGTTTCCATCACCAAAGCATCCGTTCATAAGTCATAATCTCCTTTAATACTAATTTAGAAGGGCTTTTCAGCCGTTCCATAGTACATCATATGACTGATGCGAAAAAAGGTGACAACATTTTTTCATTTATTCGAAAACTGGTTGAAATGGTAAGTCTTGCTGTAAGTTGGCAGTTTCTCCGGAAAGAAGAACTTCTGTTTCTGTGCGGATACTTTGAATGCTGATACCCTCACCAAATGCAAAAGTCAGGTCATGACAGCTGTCAGATTCAAAATGAATGGTTAATTTCTTGAAATCCTCATACCCATCACAAGACGGAATCAAGATTTCCGCCATTTTCTCACCATCCACACATACACTAATCCCCTGTGGCTGAATTGGTGCAGATGCCCACACCGTCAAAGCCTTAACCCCTGTCAAATCGCAATTCTGGAAAGTAATGGTATTATACCATTGTTTTCCTCTTATATGTGTCACGCCATTCAAAGGGTTGGTATAAATTTCCGTTCCTCTTTGTGTATCGTAAAGTTCAGCAGAGGTCTTTTTAGAAAGGTCACGAGACGGAACGGTTTCGCCCTCAATTGCAATGGTACGGACACAATGCAAGTCAGCACTGGATGCACCGATTGCAATTTCATACTCTCCCGATTCGACACAGAATTTTTCCCTTGATACATCATAGAACTGAAATTCCGCAAAGGGAATGACAGTTTCAAATTTGACCGTTTCCCCTGCTTTGATATGCATTCTTTTGAATGCGCATAACTGCAAAACAGGACGGATAATTCTCTTGGAAACTGCATGATAATACACCTGTACAACCTCGTCACCGTCACGGTCAGAAACGTTTGCAATATCGGCAGAAATCCTCACTCCCTCAGACGTGACAGCGGTCTGCATATTGCTGTATTCAAATTTGCTGTAACTCAGCCCATGACCGAACGGATATTCGACAGCTCCATCAAAATAACGATAGGTCATTTTCGTAGCCATAATATCATAGTCTTTGATGTCGGGTAAGTCCTCATCACAGGCATACCAAGTCATTGGCAAACGTCCGGCAGGGTTATTCTCTCCGAAAAGCGTTTCAGCAACTGCATGCCCCAATTCCGCCCCTGCATGACTTGTCCAAAGGATGGCGTTAGTTTGTCCGCCTGTATCCTGTAGGGCATTGGAATGCAATGCATAGGGATAACTTGAAATCAGCAGTAAAATATTGGGAATGCCTGTGCTGTACAATGCATTGTATAATTCTTTGATACAGCGAGTTTGTGTATCCGGCAATGCAATTGTTTTGCGGTCATAGCATTCCCTTGCAACTTGTTCGGGGTCATTTCCGCCACAATAGACAACAGCATCACAATTTTTAGCCAATTTGGAAATTCTTTCCCATCCAAAAGAAACCACCTGCACATGAAACAGTGCATCATTATCAGGTCTTTGTTTCGGACGGCAGACAACTTTATGATGTTCATCAAGTGTGAATTGCCTTCCTTGCAGATAATCCGAAATGATAAAGCCATTCATACGATAATTCAACAATCGGAATGTTTCAGACGTGAACCAGCCGTAAACCTCTGTTCCCCCCATGCATGGCGCATTTTCAGGGATATGTACGAATTGACCGGTTTTCACGCTTCTGAAGTTCACCCACTTGTATTCATCATCATGTACACAGAAATAAAATTCGTCAGCGTGTTCTTTGTCGGAATCCGCATATAAAAAGCCATCTTCCCCAATACGAATAAATTTTTCATTTGGGGCTTGCAATTTGACAATATCCCAACCAATATCATCAATCACTTCAAAGCCTTTTTCCTCTAAGCCTTTTTTCACGCTGACAAGATAGCTTGAATATCCAGTGTACCAGTCCATTAAATTGCAGTCCGCATTTGCACCAAATAAGCCAATTTTCTTGACTTTTTCGGGGTTAAGGGGTAAAGTACCGTCATTTTCCAATAACACCATTCCTTCACGACAGGCACGGAGATTCAAGGCTTTATCCTCTTGTGTGTTTACGTCTGCACGAGTGAGATGGTCAAACGGTGTTTCGGGGTCAAAATGTCCCAATAATACACGGCTTTCCAATAGATTTCCAACCGCTTCATCAATATCAGCTTCACTAATATATCCCATGGAAAGGGCTTTTTTGGCTGCTTCCTGAACACAGGAGGAATCATCCGTCATACTGTCCGCACCTGCATACAAGCAAGCCTGCAAAGCCTTTGCATGAGAAGAAAATACATGATGCGCTGTCACATTTTGGGAAAAGTCCGTTCCATCCGTGACAACAAACCCCAAACCCCATTTTTTCTTGAGGATGTTTTTCAAGTCGTGGTTCATGACCGCAGGAGCGTGACAGATGTCATTATATGCCGTCATGACGCTATATGCGCCCCCCTCCACAATCGGACGGCGAAAAGCTTCATAATAATATTCATGCTTCAAACGTGGGTTCAGATTGGCATTGTCAACGGCTCTGTCATCCTCGTGGTTATTAGCGCAGAAATGCTTTAATGTGGGAATGGTCGCCCAGACTTTCCCATCACCACGCAAGCCCTTTGTATAAGCGGAACTCATGACACCTGTTAAATAGGGGTCTTCTCCATAACATTCCTCTGCACGTCCCCAACGTGGGTCACGGCATAAATCAACAGTAGGTCCCCAAAGCATTAACCCATTGTTTGGATGTTCATTATAATAGGCTCTTGCCTCTCTTCCGGCGGTCTGACCAATTGCAAGCATCATATCAGGGTCAAAGCTTGCAGACATACCAATTGGCTGAGGAAAGACAGTCGTTGGGTTTTCGGGTTCACGGTTCACAAGCCCTCTTGCAATTTCAGTGCCAACAAACCAATCCCCAATATGCAATCTTTCGACAGGTTGCTGATGTGTTGCCAAAAAGCCGATTTTCTCATTCAGCGTGAGACGGCTCAATAAATCTCTGACACGTTCAGAGGGGCTAAGCTTGGGATTTTGGAACGGATAATTTTTCATACATTCACACTTTCCGAAATCATTAAGATTTCTGTAAATAATTTTTGAATTCACCAGTATAATTTCCGGCGGCGACTTCTGCGGAATATCGTAATATAATGGTGGCATCTTCTGCATTACAAATGCCATTCTGGTCAACGTCCGCTTCTAATACCTGCAACGAAGAAAACGAATTGACTGCACCTGCACCCATTTCAGCGGAACATTGCAAAATTAAGGCGGCATCTCCTGCATTGATAACATCATCTTGTACCAAATCACCAATGGAAATCATTCGCCTTGCAATCGTATAAACGAAATTTTTTTCAATAATTCGATTACGGATTTCCTGCGCTGGATTATGCAAGGTATTTTCTGAAACGGTATTATCGCACCTCAAAAGAATATACATTTCCGTCCGGTCAAAAGACTGCATTTCATCCATATCAGGGTCATCAATTGTAAATGGTAATTCGAAAATGGTTTTTTCGGGGAAATCAGCAGAGGGAACTTCCGCCTTCAAGCAATATTCCCCTTCCTTCAAGAGAAACTGTACTTCCGTCATGGCTTCCGTCCATCCTGCGGAATAGGTATAGTATAAAAATTCGCCTTCGTCCTGAATGCGATAGATAGAAAGTTCAGAGCCGGATAATTCACTTCCATATGCAACTGTCAAGCGTGCAACATCATACATTAACATAGGATGTTTTTCAATTTCAATAATTTCTGCTCCGTCTGCATGAACATGGAAAGGTGAAATCATCACCCAGACCAGTAAACAGGAAAGCAAGAATGTTAATTTTTTCATGTGTTTCCTCCTGAAAATGTTATTGATTCCAGTATATCACGAATTCTCCTATTTGTCAAGACAAGCAAGAATGATTCACATTTTATCGTAGCAGTCTATAACAAAAAATGTTGATTTTCACGAATTCGAGATAAATCCATTGACTTTATTGTCAAATTATTATACAATATCAGTAGTTAGCATTAACTAATTCTCAAAAGGGAGATGTTTTAGTAATATGTATCTCGAAATCAAGGAAGTGAAAAAGAGTTATGGCAAAGATTCCAGCTACATGCAAGTATTAAAAGGTGTGACAACCAGTGTCGAAAAAGGTCAGATGTGTGTCATTCAGGGAACAAGCGGTTCAGGGAAATCTACCTTATTGAATTGCATTGGTGGATTAGATACCATGGATTCAGGCTCTGTGAAGGTTGACGGCTTGGAAATTTATGGAATGAAATCGGATGCCCTTTCTGATTACAGGAGAGACAATTTGGGATTTATTTTCCAGTTTTACAACCTTGTCCCCAATTTGACCGTGAAGGAAAATATTCAGGTTTGTGAATATCTCACCAATAACCCCATGAATTTGAATGAATTGCTTGAAACATTGGGATTAACCGAACATCAAAATAAATTTCCTGCACAACTTTCAGGCGGTCAGCAACAAAGATGCGCCATTGCAAGGGCTTTAATCAAAAACCCGAAATTATTATTATGTGATGAGCCAACTGGTGCGCTGGATTCTAAAACGTCAAAGGATATTTTGATTCTGTTGGAAAAGGTCAACGAAATCTACGGAACAACCATGCTGATTGTCACACATAATAATTCCATCAAAAGTATGGTGCATAAAGTCATTTTCCTGAAAGACGGACTGATTCAACAAGATTATGAAAATGAAGTTCGTATTCCAGCCGAAAAACTGGAGGATTTATAATGCAAAAGGTTCTAAGAAAAAGATTGCTTCGGGATTTGCGGACAAATTGGAAACGGTATCTTGCATTGACATTTTTAATTGTACTATGTATGTATATTATCATCAGTATCATTGCATCTGCGGAAGTGGTCTTGACAGGTACAGAACGCCGAAAAGCTTTGAACATGGTAGAAGACGGCGCATTTTCGGTCTTTCTGCCCTTGACAGATAATGAAATTGAAAAACTAGAAAAAGATGGGAATACCATTGAGCCGGAATTTTCAACGGATATTCTGATGAATGACGGTTCAACCCTCCGCATGATGAAAAATCGTGAAAAGATTGATAGGATTCAATTGGAAGAAGGAAAACTCGCCGAAAAAAACGGCGAACTTGTCATTGAAAGGCGATATTCAGAAGAACACGATTTACATATGAATGATGTCATAGAAGTTGCTGGAATGGATTTCACCATCTGCGGGATTGGAACAGTCCCTGACTATGATTTTTGTGTTGCGAAACCATCCGACACCGCAGCGGAAGGCTTCAATTTCGGGCTGATGTTCGTCACACCGGAACAATATGAGAAAATCCGCTCTGATACCAGCCAAAAAGCAGAAGATTATACTTATGCCTATCGTTTGGGAGATTCCACCCATGAGGAATTGAAAAGCATCATCAAAAATTTTGATTTTGATTATACCGAAGTCACAGATAAATATTTCCGTGAAACAATTGATGATGTTCTCAAGGACAAAGAAGACTTTCAGGACGGTATTCAGGAACTCTATGACGGCTCAAAAGAACTCGCTGACGGTATGAAGGAACTCGACAAAAACAGCGACACTTTGAATTTTGTTGCGGATAAGCTCATGAAAGTGTATTTGAGTGAAGCACATACAGAATTATTACATCAGGGTATCAATGAAACGGTTACAGAAGAAAATTATGCACAGCTCCTTGATGATGCCGGACTTTCAGAAATGCGTGAAAACCTCGATACCATTAAGGAATTCAAGGACGGTATTCATGAATATACAGACGGGGTCAATTCCGCCTATATCGGCTCAGATGAACTGCGTGACGGTGTTCGGGAACTCAAAAGCCAAACGGATAAAAAATTAGATGACCTTTTCACCTTCGAATTGGATAACCTCACCGCCTTCACAAAAGCTTCCGAAAATCCCAGAATTGGGGCGGCTTCCGGTGACGTGGTTATGAATAAAGATGTTGGAATGTTGGCAGGAGTGATTATTTTAATCTTGTTCACTTATGTCATATCCGTATTTGTGATTCACCAGATTGAGCAAGAATCCAGCGTGATTGGTGCATTGTATGCCTTGGGAGTCAAGAAAAATCAATTGCTGGCGCATTATCTCACATTGCCGACAATTATCACATTCATTGGTGGATTATTGGGAGCGATTGCAGGCTTTTCGAAATGGGGAATGGATTATCAACTAAAAGACACCTATGTGTATTATTCTACCCCTACTTTTGAGCCTGTCTACCCTGCTTATTTGCTGATTTATAGCATTATCATGCCGGCGGTAGTTTGCATGATTGTGAATTTCGTTGTCATCAATCAAAAACTTTCCCAGACGGCATTATCTCTCATCAAGAATGAGCAGAAGTCTTCCAATTATCGACAAATTCAACTGCATACTCAAAAATTCACAAGGCTTTTCCAGATTCGTCAGATGATTCGTGAAAGCCGTTCGGCATTGACCATCACATTTGGGATGTTTGTATGTCTGTTGATTTTGGTGCTTGGCATCAATTGTTATATATTGTGTGATAACCTCATGAAGGACACGGAACGAGACATGAAATTTTCATATATGTATCTATTGAAATACCCTGAAAAACGTGTTCCCAAAGATGGCACACCTGCCTATATTGAATCCCTCAAAAAAAGTGAATTCGGCTATACGCTTGACATTTCCGTGATTGGCATTGAATCGGGCAATCCTTATTTTGAAGCCGTTCCGCCAAAATCGAAATCACATATCATTATTGGGGATGCAGTCGCTCAAAAATACCGCCTTTCTGTGGGGGATATTTTCACTTTGAGGGATGATGCCAACGAAACGGATTATTCTTTCACGGTGGATGGAATTGTGAATTATTCTGTTTCTCTGAGTGTGTTCATGAATATTGACAGTATGCGTGAATTGTTTGGAGAAGATGAAGATTATTATAATGTGGTTTATTCTGATAAAGCCCTTGATATTGATGAAGGAAGGCTTTATTCCATCACCACAAAAGAAGACATTGAGAAAGGTTCAAAAGTATTCATTGACTTGATGAAACCCATGTTCAGTGTGATGATTATTGTATCAGTCTTGATATTATGTGTTGTGATGTATTTAATGATGGGGGTTATGATAGACCGGTCTATGTTCGGAATATCGCTCATGAAAATTTTCGGCTATCGTTCCAACGAAATACGACAGCTTTACTTAAATGGCAATTTCATGATTGTTGTGATAAGTGCATTGATTTGCATACCATCCTCTAAATGGATGATGGATGCTGTTTATCCAACTTTCATTGCAAATGTTGGCTGTGGCATGAATATTGCCTATCCATTTTCTTTATACGCAGTTATCTTTTTATCTATCCTATTCATTTATTTTGTCGTCAATCAAATGTTGATTGGGAAAATCAAAAAAATTACCCCTGCGGAAGTCCTCAAAAATCGTGAATAATTTCTCAACAGACCAGTTTTCGAAAAATTGGTCTGTTTTTTTTGAAAAAGTACTTGACAAATTCATCCTGATGTGCTATAATCTAAAAATGAGAATGATTTTCATTTTTAGGCACAATAAGGAGGAAGGCAATATGTTACAGAAAAAATTATCTTTTATGGTAGCTTGTGTGATGGCTGGTATGAGCCTTGTAGGATGCAGTTCCACCATTGGGAACGCTGAAACCAACAGTGATAAATTACAGATTGTATGTACCAATTTTTCAGAATATGACTGGGTTCGTCAGATTCTCGGCACTCATGCGGATGAGGTACAATTGACCTATTTATTAAGTGACGGTGTAGATATGCATAACTACCAGCCGACAGCTTCCGACATGGTGAAAATTTCCGGCTGTGATATGTTTGTCTATGTTGGCGGAGAATCGGATAAATGGGTAGATGATGCCTTAGCAGAAGCAACCAATCCCAACTTAAAGGCATTCCGCTTATTGGACGTTATCACCGCTAAGAAAGAGGAAGAAATTGAGGGCATGGAAGAAGAACACGAAGAGGAAGACCATGACGAGGATGAACCCGAACTTGACGAACACGTTTGGCTTTCTGTCCGGAATGCACAAATTATTTGTAGTGAATTGGAAAAGACCCTCGAAATCATTGACCCCGAAAATGCAGATGATTACAAATCCAATTTCAACTCTTATCAGACAGAACTAATTCACCTTGATGAAGATTTCAATAGATGCTATTCCCTCTCGTCTGGTGTCAATACAACATTAGTATTCGCTGACCGTTTCCCCTTCCGCTATTTCGTGGATGATTACGGATATAAATATTACGCTGCATTCGCCGGATGCAGTGCGGAGACAGAAGCAAGCTTTGAAACCGTTGCATTTTTGGCGAAACAGCTTGACGAACCTCAGAATGTTTGCAGTTGTGTGTATGTGATTGAAGGCGGAAAGCATGACCTCGCCGAAGCGGTAGTATCCAACACCCAAAGCAAAGATTTCCCCATCAGAGAACTGAACTCCATCCAGTCCGTGACCTCTGAACAGATTGCAGACGGAGCGACTTATATTTCATTGATGCGTGGGAATCTGGAAGTCTTAAAGGAGGCATCTGGACAATCATGGTAATTGGCAGTGAAACGATTGTGCCGGAAGTGCCGGATACACAGGTAGTTTGTCGGAATGCCGTCTTAGGATATGAAGACGGCATTGTCACACGAGATTTGAATTTTGCGGTGAACAGTGGTGATTATCTTTGTATCCTAGGTGAAAACGGTTCAGGAAAAAGTACCCTTGTCAAGACGTTATTGGGACTGCAAAAACATCTTGATGGTGAAATTGAATGGTTCAAAGGAATGAGCAGTAAAGATATTGGCTACCTCCCACAACAAACCGTTGTACAGCGTGATTTTCCAGCTTCAGTGCGTGAGATTGTGCGGTCTGGATGTCTGGGAAAGATGGGGCTAAGACCTTTTTACAATGCGCAAGAGAAACAGCTTGCAGAAGATACCATGAAGCAACTTGGCATTGACCACCTTGCAAAACGATGTTACCGAAATCTTTCTGGCGGTCAGCAACAAAGGGTATTATTGGCTAGGGCTTTATGTGCCACCCGAAAAATGCTACTGCTTGATGAGCCTGTCACAGGGCTTGACCCAAAGGCACAGACTGATTTATATGAACTGATTGCAAGCCTTAACAAAGAAGGCATTACCATTATCATGGTATCGCATGACATGGCAGTCGTTCGCTATGCAACCCACATTCTGCACATTGGCAGTCAAAAGCAATTGTTTTTTGGTACAAGAGACGACTATCTGAACAGCTCCATTGGTAAAAATTTCATAGCAACAGAGAGGGGTGATTTTGATGCTTGATACACTGATAAATTATCTCGTCAATTACCCATTTGTGCGGTATGCATTGATAGTGGGGTTGTTGGTGTCGTTATGTTCGTCATTGTTGGGGGTAACACTGGTACTGAAACGGTTCTCATTCATTGGGGACGGACTTTCTCATGTGGCATTTGGAGCAATGGCAATTGCTACAGTAGTAGGTGTCACCAACCAGATGGAAATTATTTTACCTGTCACGGTCATTTCTGCCATTCTTCTTCTGCGAACTGGACAGAATACCAAAATCAAAGGAGATGCCGCAGTCGCCATGATTTCGGTTAGTGCGTTGGCGATTGGCTATATGTTGATTAACGTCTTTTCGAAATCGGCGAATCTTGCCGGAGATGTATGCAGTACCTTGTTCGGGTCGCTTTCGATTCTGACATTGAAAAAAAGTGATGTATGGATGTGTCTGGCACTTTCTGTGGTAGTGATTGTACTATTTCTGTTACTGTATCATAAAATCTTTGCAGTGACGTTTGATGAAAATTTCTCCTCTGCGACTGGAATCAATGCCAATGCATATAATTTAATTATCGCAGTAATTACGGCTTTGATTATTGTCATTGCCATGAATCTGGTAGGCTCGTTATTGATTTCGGCACTGATAATTTTTCCGGCACTTTCCGCAATGCGAGTATTTCAAAGTTTCCGGAGTGTTATCATCTGTTCAGCAGTGATTTCTGTCATTTGTGCAGGTTCAGGAATTATATTATCCATCCTGTTTTCAACCCCAGTTGGTGCGACAATTGTCACAGCGGATATTGTGGTATTTATGATATTCAGTATCATTTCAAAATTGACAAGGAGACAAGAAGCATGAAAAAATTATTTACAACTTTGTTAGCCGTTTCCATCCTCTGTGCAGGGTGCGCCGATACTTCTAATGTAGATAGCTTGATTGCAAAGCAGGAAGCTGAAAAGGCGATGCAAAATTATATTCCGCCCGAAACTTTCGAAAAAGAAGATTCCGGCAGTTTTGAGGAAGTCCCTGATGCTGTACCAGCTCCAGAGGTAGACGTTCCAGATGCAAGCAACGGAGAATATGACGTTGACTTGACAACTCTTGACAGTACCATGACTTATGCTGTGGTGTATGATATGGTGTATAATACCAATAATTACATGGGTCAGCACGTCAAGGCAAAAGGAACATTTTCCTATTATCAGGACTCCACAACCGGAAATGAATATTTCGCCGTCCTCATCAGTGATGCAACTGCTTGTTGTGCGCAAGGGATTGAATTTGTCCTTGATGGCGATTATCATTATCCGGAAGATTACCCCGAAATTGGCTCAGAAATTACCATTGTCGGCGATTTCAACGCCTATGAAGAAAATTATACAACGTATGTGCAATTAACAGATGCTGAGATTGTTGCATGATAGCAAAAGCCGAAGATGCGAAATCTCCGGCTTTTTTGCATTTAATCATCAATTTTCGTGAAAACGCTTGATAAATCCGGCTCATGCTGGATAATGTCATGCAAAATGGAAATGATTAACCGCTTCTCCATTTTTGCAATGAAAATGGGCTTATCAGCGTAGAAATATTGACCTGACAACAACTCCCCTGTCTGTTGATTTTTCTTTGCAAGGCTCAATAAATTTTGGTATGTGAGAAATGATGCACACCATTTCGAACCATCCTCTAATTCAAAACACACGTCGGAATTTTCGTCAATTTCGTCATAGCCATCTGCCCATTCGTCAAACTCAAACCAGATATTTTGAATTTTTATATCGTTTTCCTGTCGTGCAAGAGAAATTTCCTGATTGATTTCATCAAATGTCATATTTTGTGTGCCGTTTTCCTGTGCCATATTGCGAATGTCAAGAAATGCCTGAAATGCATCTTCCATTGAGACATCTTTCAATATTGCCTGTTCCATAGAACAACCCCTCCTTTTCATTATTCAAAACAAAAAACCGCCCTGACGGTATCAAGGCGGTTTCATTGGAGGGTGGATAGTCGGATTCGAACCGACGGTCTTCAGTGCCACAAACTGACGCGTTAACCAGCTACGCTATACCCACCATATGGCGCGCCTTGCTGGACTCGAACCAGCGGCTTACTGCTTAGAAGGCAGTTACTCTATCCAGCTGAGTTAAAGGCGCAAATTGAAAACATGGAGCGGATGACGGGAATCGAACCCGCATACTCAGCTTGGGAAGCTGATGCTCTGCCACTAAACTACATCCGCCAATGTCAAAAGTTTGGAGCGGGTGATGGGAATCGAACCCACGTAACCAGCTTGGAAGGCTGGAATTCTACCATTGAACTACACCCGCATGATTGAGTTTTGTTTGATTGTCTGTTGCTGTTCCCCTGCAACGTATATTATTATAACACACTTTTCAGAATTTGTCAAGCCTTTTTTCAAAAAAAATTGAAATTTTTTCAAAAAAATTTTCCGGAAGGATGAACTTCCGGAAAATTGGCGATATTACGCAAAGTTGACAACCACATTTTTCTCATCATCCGCCGAAACGTTGACAGAATGGAAAATTGTCCCCTTGTCAATCATTTCTTCTGCAATGACATCTTCTACACGGTCACGCAGAACACGGCGAATTTCTCTCGCACCGTAACGCTTTCCAAAGGCTTCATTGGCGATAGACTCCAAAGCCTTACGGTCATATTTGAGGTTGATATTTTTTTCTTGCAGAGGTTCACGCATTTCGTCAAGCATCAATCCGGCAATATCTGCATAATTGGATTCATCCAGCGGATTGAAAACGATAATTTCATCAATACGGCTGATGAATTCCGGACGGAGGAAATCTCTAAGGGCTTTCATTGCCTTTTCCTTGCTGATGTCATCGGCAGTCTTATTAAATCCGACACCAGTTGACTTATCCGTCGAACCAGCATTAGAAGTCATACAAATGACCGTATGTGCAAAGCTGACATTTCTCCCCTGAGCGTCTTCAATCTGACCTTCGTCAAGAATCTGCATGAGAATATTCATCACATCAGGGTGAGCCTTTTCGATTTCATCAAAGAGAATGACGGAATAAGGCTTTCTGCGGACTTTCTCGGTCAATTGTCCGGCTTCGTCATAACCCACATACCCTGGGGGCGAACCAATCAGACGAGCCACAGAATGCTTTTCCATGAATTCTGTCATGTCAAGACGAATCAACGGCTCAGCAGCATCAAACAATTCAGAAGCCAATACCTTGACAAGTTCCGTTTTTCCGACACCTGTAGGGCCCACGAAAATGAAAGATGCCGGACGAATGCGCTCACTGAATTGAATTCTCGTGCGCTTGATAGACTTCGCAAGGGATTCCACTGCCACATCCTGACCAACCACTTTTTTCTTGAGACGTTCTGCAAGCCCTTTCATACGAACCATTTCTGTTTCAGCAATTTTATTTGCTGGAATTCCTGTCCAGAGTTCAATCACAGCAGCGAGGTCAGTTTCAGCCACTTCAATTTTACTACATTTCTCTTCCAATTCTGACTTTTGGATTTCCAGACGGCTAACAGCAGATTTTTGCTCTGCAATTTTAGCATAATCCGGTTCAGAGGCTTCATGGAGTTCTGTCAAGACCTCATTTTCGTGTTCCAATTCAGAAGTAATCTTATCAAGCTGTGTCAATTCCTTTGCACGGATGCTTCGATAGGCACAGCTTTCATCTAAAAGGTCAATTGCCTTATCCGGCAGGAAACGCCCTGTGATATATCTTTCAGAGAGAACAGCACAAAGGCGGAGAATGCTGTCATTGATTTTGACTCTGTGATACTTCTCATAATATTCACGGATGCCAAGAAGAACATCAGCAGTTTCCTCAACAGTCGGCTCAACGACGGTGACAGGCTGGAAACGTCTTTCCAATGCGCTGTCTTTTTCAATATACTTGCGGTATTCCTTGAAAGTGGTTGCACCAATGACCTGAATTTCTCCACGAGAGAGGGCAGGCTTCAAGATATTGGCAGCATTCATAGAACCTTCTGAATCACCAGCACCAACGAGATTATGCACCTCATCAATGAACAGAATGACATTACCGGCTTTCTGAACATCGGCAATTAACCCCTTGACACGGCTTTCGAACTGTCCACGGAATTGTGTACCAGCCACCAAAGCGGTCAAATCCAGCAAATAAATTCTCTTATCCAGCAGATGAAAAGGCGCATCCCCTGTGGCGATATGTTGAGCGATTCCCTCCGCAATGGCAGTTTTCCCGACCCCCGGTTCACCAATGAGACAAGGGTTATTTTTGGTACGTCTGGAAAGAATCTGCATTGCACGAGCAATTTCTCTGTCACGTCCAATAATTCTGTCAAGTTCGTTATTCTCTGCACGTCTGCTCAAATTCGTACAATAGTTATCAAGGAATTTATATTCTTTTTCCTCTTTCTTTTTCTTAGAGATACGGCTTTTAGGGCTGTTTTCCTTGCTATTGCTTCCATTTTTTTCTTTACTATTGGAGTTCTGACTATTCATTCTATTACCACTATTTCCGAAAAGTCCACTCAAAAAATTCGGCATTGCATCAATTGTCGCATCCATTGCCTGTTCCAAATTATCGTCAAAAGTATCTAATCCAGTTTCATGCATGACATCCATCATCTGGTCTGAAAATTTCTCTAAATCTTCATCCCCCACCTGATTTTGTTCCAAAAATTCTGTAATTTGAGGAAGTTTCAGTTCTTTTGCACAAACCAGACAATAGCCCTCATGCTTCACCTCTTCTCCCATTCTAGAAGTTGAAACGAAAATCACAGCTGGACGCTTCTGACACTTACTACATAACAACATAGACATAATTTACATCATCCCTTCTTTACTCCAATTTTCAGATTGCTAAGCATTTCACAATGAAACGATAGACAAACCGGAAAATGATTGTGTGGTTCATAGTTTCCTGATTGAAAAGCAACATCTGACCATCTGTCAAAGCGACAATCAAGCGAATTATCACCGTTATCATTACCAATCCTCCTATTGCTTCTGTCAATCCTAATGGTATCGCCCAAATACGGCTTTTTCCTGTGATAGGTTTTGGACTTTCTTCATATTCTATCATGGATGCAATGACACTGATTATCACCCACATTATCAATAAAAGCAGCAAAAACAGTACCATTATCACCAATTTGTGATAAGATTGCCGATAATACAACGCCTCCAGAATCTGCGCTCCGTCTTGGGGGGACGTTTCACAAATCTGCAAAAACAACTGAAATGCAGGAATATTGCCGGCAAAACATTGTACAAGCGTTTTTTCGGAATGGGGCTTGACATATCGTGAAATCAATAATTCTGTTGCATTTCCCATGCTATCAATGAACCACTCCGGACATTCTTCACCAGCAATTATTTTTTCAGCGATATTCCGCAATCCGTCAGCATCCGGAGTTTCTTCCCCTTCTGTTGCATTCAATGCAAGGGATTCAGAGGCGGTTTCAAAAATATCAAAGTCTTCTGACTCCAAGGCATTCTGCAAAGTTGTTGTGATTTTTTCCTGAAAAAGTGTTTGATAAACTGGTGTACTTAAAAAGCAAGCTACTGCAAATGTGGCTGTTATCGTCAATGCCAAACCGACAGTCTTCAATACTTCCTTTCGGAATCCGTTCCACAATGCATGATATAAAATCCCCATGGCAATACTCAGGAACAAAACATCATAAAACCACCAGAACTGCGTTCCCATATATCGCCTCCTTATCCTATATTCGTTCGGTTAATTTTGTCATATCCAAGCAAATAGAAATATTTCCCATTCCTCAGAATTTTCTCATAAGCATCAGCGACTTCTGTTTTTCCTGTTGCCTGTCCTGTAAAATCGAAACTTTCAATCTGTCCAGCATCCAATACATACACCAAATCATCATAAATCATGACGTTTTTGGCATTGGCACTCAATGAAATGGCTTTCGGAATGGCTGATTTTTCAGAAAACAATAATAAAATCGATTGTCTGCGCCCTTCATTCTTCAAAAGAATTGCTGTTTTTTCGTTGAAGTAATCAAAATCCACAAGTTCCGCATTAAAATCATAATTTCCCACTAATGCGCCATCACTGCTGTAATAGGCAGTTCGGCTGTCACCAATGATAAAAGCACTCCCATCAGAAAATGCACAAGTTCGCATACAAAGAGACGCAAAAGGCGAAGTTTCCCAAAGTACCTCATTGCTATCGAATGTGATGTACTGCAAAGTCGTGACGAGTTCCCCGTCTTTTGCCCCAATATTGGATAAAATACAGCCATTCCCATAAAAGCTTACATCAGAAAGGCGGTCAACACATTCACGGGTATAAATCAATTTTCCATTCATATCATAAATACACAAACGGCAAGCATATGTTTCAGATTCTGTCACAACTGCCACATAGCCTTCATCACTTAGCACCGCAAACCAAATAGGTTTATCCAATGTTTCTTCATAAAGAATTTTAGCGGGTGTATCCACACGGAATGTCATTCCATTGCTGGAATAAATCAAGGAACGGCTTTCAGATGTTTTCATCACGGCATTGCTGTAAGCGTGTTGACGGCTGTCAATCAAATTCCCATCTGTTCCATAAATGTATAAGTATTTATCACACAGGATAAAAAGCTGATTATTGATAAAATCCGCTGTATAATTGACACCACCTGAAATGGAAAGCTCAAATTCCCCATCTGCAATTGCATCCTCATTTTGGCTGACATTCTGGTAACGTGTGCCAATTCCTTCCAGCTTTGGAAACCATACATCTTTTTTGGAATAAATGAATGCACAAATCCCTATAATTGAAGCCAATACTAAAAATCTAATAATCCTTCTTCTTCTGATACGGCGATTCCTTTGTAGTACAACATCAACATGATTCGCCAAACTGATTACCTCCCCTGCAAAAATTCCTCATCTGTATAGAATACCCGATTCAGATACAGACCATGCGGAAGGGCGGTTCTCCCTGCCAAGAGTCTATTTTTCTCCGCCATAATCTCATCCAGCTTTTCAACCGGAATTCTGCCTTCATTGACATCTAGCAAAGTCCCCACAATAATCCTAACCATATTATACAAAAAACCGTTCCCTTTTACAAGTATTTTCACCTCTTCGCCGTGAATTTCTACATCAAAGCTATGAATATACCGTATTGTGTTGACGTTTTCTGAACAATTTGTACAAAAAGAGCGGAAATCATGCTCGCCGATAAAATGCTTGGAAGCCTCTCTCACCAGCTCCACATGAAAGGGACGGCGGTAATGACAAGCCAAATCAATAGCGAACGGATTCTTGCTTTCACTGCAATGCAGGAGATACATATATTCTTTTCCCTTACAAGAAAATCTTGCATGAAAATCTTCCGGCACTTCCTCACAGGAAAGAATCGAAATATCTTTCGGCAATTCCCCATTGACACCACGCACAAAACCCAATTCCCTGATATTGCTATTGGTTTTCACAGAAAAACAGAATTGTTTTGCATGAACTCCGGTATCTGTCCTTGAACATCCATGAATGGTAACAGGTTCATTCAGAACTTGACTGACACATTTTTGTACAACTTCCTGCACAGTAATTCCATTATTCTGAATCTGATACCCATGATAAGCAGTCCCACGGTAAGCCATCATTACTTTTAAATTTCTCAAGATTCTGTCCCTCCATCAGATGAATCAGGAACTTCCTCTGAAAAATCGCTGATGACCATGGAAGGGGGAGCGGATTCTTCCGTGAAATTCATTATTTCATCATCATGGTTTGGGGATTCTTCGGTAAAGTCCGACATTTCCTCAACATCATTTTGGGAAGTTTCTTCGGTGAAATTGGTTTTCTTTTCTGGTTCAGAAGGTGTTGTTTCCGTTGCTGGAACGGTTGCAAGCTGTTTGGGATGTTTTCTCTCCCAAAGGTATAACAGGACAAGGATTCCCACACTTGCAAGGAACATTATCATTCCTCCAGTAAAGCCCTTTGGGGAATATTTCAGCCTAACAGTGTGTGTTCCTTCTGTCAAGTCAATTCCGCACATTGCACCGAACAACGGATAAATTTCAGCTTTTTGACCGTCTACTGTTGCTGTCCATCCCTCTTCATAAGGGATAGAAAGGTACAAAGAACCATCTTTTTGAGCGGTAACAGTTCCCTCTACTTTGGTATCGGAAAGGCGTGTAATTGTCATCACGGATTCTTTCAATTTCGCATACCCATTGAGCAAGGCATTTTCATTCAATTGATATACATAGACTTCAACTGTTCCTCGTTTGGCATCTTCACTCATATCACAACGGACATTCACCAAATCCCCTGCACTATATGCACCAATTGGTGTGATATAGGGCTGACGGCTGATATTATATCGGTGCAGTTTCACTCCATCAAAATAAATATCCATATTGTCAGCATCTGTGACTTTCATCATAGCATACAACATTCCCTGTTTAGGGGCTGTGTAGTTATATTTGAGGAAAGTTTCTCCGGTTGCTTCTGCCTGTCTTGTAAAGCTATATTTTCCGTAATCGTTACGAACAACATCATAACCAGAATGCCCCACATGGGTAATATCTACTGGAAGGAACAAATCCTCTGATATGCCTGTGATGCGCTTGAACAATCGATTCTGTTGCTGGAATGGGTTCAAAGATTCTTCAAGCTCTAATCCCTTACTATCTGGCTGAATCATGAAACCAAGATTCAAGCTATAGTTATTTTTGTAAAGTGTGACCCTCTCGCCTTTTCCCAAATATCGTTGTGTGAGACTATCGGCATTATAGCCATCTTTTGCCATAATATACTTTACATCAAGGAGCATATTGGTTAATGGGGAAGTATTTGCATAAAAATAACGGTTGCCGGCTTCTGAGGAAGGAAGCCCCAATAAACGCATATAGGTTGTCACGCTTTCATTTGCCATTGAGGAAAATTGAGACACCCCATCATACAAATACAAGCAAGGGTCATTTAATGTATACCAATATGTCAATTCCGTACGGCTGAAAATATCATCGTCGTTTGCTTCCTCTTCCTGAACTTGTTCAAGTAACATCTGAATATCTGCATCATTTGCCGGATAGCTTTCATAATTGGAACTTCCTACCGCCTTAACTCCTTCAATGGAATGTACTCCCATCTCAAAGCATAATGCAACAGAAAGCAATACTTGAATGAATTGCTTCGGCGCAAACAATCGACAGAATATCACGACTAAATAAATTCCGCCTAAAATAGCATTGACATAAACAAACTTCTTTTCGTCGTCTACAGTAACCCCTGAACTATATCCTAACCAAATGAATAAGCCACCCACTGCCAACATGGAAATCCAATGCACAATATGCAACTTTTCTTCTAATAAAATTTGATATGCCCGATAGGCTGCCACTAATACCACAAAACTGAATAAGAACGAAAAGCGATAAGGCAACATATTCGGAAAATGGAAACAATGCCAGATGAAATTTAATTTATTAAAATTACAGCTGACTATCAAGAATACCATCATCAGAATTCCGGAAATTTTCTCTCGGATTCGAATATTCTTTGCAATGACAAATACTCCCAATAATAACACAGGAAGTAACCCACAATACAAATTGGGAAGCCCTTCTTTTGATGTTACCTTTGTAAAAGCTAACATATTCGTGACAATATCTCGCCATTCTTCATAGAATTTATTATCTTTCGGAAAAGAGTTATTCGCACTATGGGTCAATAATAAGGCGAAAAATGCCGGCAATGTCACAAACCCAGAAAGTCCAGCCCCCAGCAAAGAACAGCCGGTAATCGTCCCGAAACGTTTCCCGAATTTCCGGAAATCCGTCCCCTCATACAGACAAACCAAAAAGAATGCAATAAATGTGAATAAGCATATCATGTATGCAATATAATAATTGGAAATCAGTGCAAGCCCCAACGAAATTGTATAGGTTCTGTATTTGCCTTCCCTTACCAGTGCCACCAATCCCAACATGACAAGCGGAAACAATGCCACGGTATCAATCCAGATAATGTTCCAATAATATCCCATCATGTAGCTACAAAGAGCATACATTATCCCGAACATGGTAATTGATAAATCATTCTGCTTGAAAGTGTAGCGTAAAAATTTCGCCATGAATAGCCCTGCAAAGGAAAATTTCAGCATCAAAATTAACATTAACCCCGTTCGTAAAAATTCTTTTGGCATGAGAAATGCTAACAAATTCAAGGGACTTGCGGCATAATATGCCATAATTGCCAAGAAATTTGTTCCCAATCCTGAACGCCATGTATACAGCAATGAACCGCCTGTTCTCAATTTTTCCCATAATAATTGGAAAAATGGAAAATATTGATGCCATAAATCCGTTACAAGAAATTGATTCTCCCCGAATGGGTGCATTTCCTTCTTGTAAAAGCCAATTCCCACGAAAATGAACGGCAGAATAAAAGCCAATACTTCCCAGATACTGATTTTTTTCAGCCATTCCGGCGGTCGCCTCTTCGTGAGACTTTTCGTATTCGCCATTTTTGAAATCATCCTCCTGTTTGTAAAAGATTGACTGCAATCGATGCTGTTAAAAACAGCAAGCATATCACAAGCCCGATATAATCCCTTTTTTCAGATTTCAGCTGTCTCAACCTTGTGCGCCCTTCTCCCCCACGATAACAACGGCATTCCATTGCCGTGGCGAGTTCCTCCGCACGTCTGAACGCTGAAACGAATAGCGGTATCAGAATGGGTATCAAGGCTTTCGCCCTGTCCATCATCTTCCCACTGTCCAGCATTGCGCCCCTTGCTTTCTGCGCTGACATGATTTTGTCAGTCTCTTCCAACAATGTCGGAATGAAGCGCAAGGCGATTGACATCATCATCGCCATTTCGTGGACAGGGAATTTCACCTTTTTGAGTGGTGACATCAGCGATTCTATCGCATCCGTCAATAAAATGGGTGAAGTCGTATATGTTAAAAGGGACGAACCAATAATTAACAAAACTATCCGTATTATCATGAAAATACTGGTTGTGATTCCTCCCTCTGAAATCTTGATAAATTTCCAGCTCCAGAGTTCTTCTCCGCTGTCTATCAAAAATAAATTCAATATCGCAGTAAATACCAGCACCGGAAGAATGGGCTTGATACTTTTCCAGCTCATTTTCAGTGGAATTTTTGACAATAGCTGTGCCATCAGAACGAATATTCCCCCGATAGCCAGTGTCCACATGGAATTCCCTGCAAACAGCATGACAATCAATATCATGGTAAATATAATCTTGAATCGGGGGTCAAGCTTGTGTAAAATGCTGTCAACTGGAAAATATTGACCAAGTGTAATGTCTTTGAGCATTATTCAGCCCCCTTTCCTAGCAGTTTCAGAAGTACATCCCTCGCCTGTGAAACGGTATAAATATCTTGTGGGATGTTGTACCCCTTTTTTCGGAGTTCGCCCATGACATAGGCAATTTGCGGGACTTTCAAGCCCATTTCCTGCAATTTCTCCGCACGTCTGAACACTTTCGGGGGATCGTCATAGCAGAATAATTTTGCATGATTCATGACAAGCAGTTTTTGGGTAAATTCTGCCACGTCTTCCATACTATGCGAAACCAATAAAACGGTACTCCCTGATTTTTTCTGATAGTCCCTGATTTGGTGGAGCATCTGATTTCTGCCCTTGGGGTCAAGCCCTGCGCAAGGTTCGTCAAGAATCAATACTTCCGGATGCATGACCATCACCCCAGCAATGGCAACACGTCGCTTCTGACCGCCCGACAACGCAAAGGGCGAACGGTTTAACAATGCCCTTTCCATGCCCAGCATATCCGCCGTTTCCAGAATGCGCTTTTTGGTTTCGTCCTCTCCTAACCCCATATTCTTACAGCCAAAGGCAATATCTCGATAAACCGTCTCTTCAAAGAGCTGATATTCCGGATACTGAAACACCAGCCCCACCTGAAAGCGCACCTCTCGAATTTTCTCTTTGTCTTCCCAAATATCCCGACCATTCAGGAGAACCCTGCCGGATGTGGGCTGTAATAAGCCGTTGAAATGCTGTATCAAGGTAGATTTCCCCGAACCTGTATGACCGATAACCCCGACCATGGTATTTTTCTCAATGGATAAATTCACATTATCGACAGCAGTTTTCTCAAATGGAGTGCCTGCACTGTAAGTATAAGTCAAGCCCTCTGTTTTCAGGATTGCCATTTTCTTGTTACCTTTCTTTATTCTAATGTATTACTCTTTTTCTTTCTTATCAATCACAAGATTTCCATTTTCATCCAGTAATGGAGTAAAACCTGTTCCGATTGCATGAACATAATTAACCCCTGTTACAGTATCCACAACAATCTGTACTTCATGACCACTTAAAATTTGTGATTCTTTGATTTTAAATCTAGCATTCTTATCATCTTTCAAAATACTCACAATAATACACCTCCTGAATTATAAAAGGCTTTCTAAAACCTGCAAACAGTCATCTTCTGTGATGATTTCGGTGGAAATATCAATTAAAGAAGGCTAATATTTTTCCATCTTCACCACGAATAAAGAAATACGGCGGAAAATCCCATATGACGTAAAATTCTTTCCCATCCTCTCTTGTGCCTGATGGTGGATTTGGCACAATATACCATATATCATAATCTTCATAGTATTTCGTAGTATAGGGCGGATATTTTCTTTCAACTGCCATTTCCACACCGTCAACCTCAATACTGTCAGATTCTACATCTTTAACGTAGTCTTCCCCGTCAATGTCAATCAATATTTCTCGTGCCTTTTGGATTAAATCCTGTTCGTCTTCAATGTGACCAAGATATTTTTGAGGGAGGATTTCGGCACGGTGCATTAAATATTCCACTTCATTCTCGTACGTCACCAACTTAGAACCATCAAAGACGGGGTATGGTTTGTCAGGCTCTCCGTAATACGCTCCATACATATCATCCCAGACCGCTCGAACAATTTCTTTTTCGGTCAGTTCTTCTTGTGGTGTTTCAGTAGTGGGAATCATTGTTTCCGTTACAGGCATTTCTGAAACTTGTTCTGTTTCAGGCTGAGCAAATTCAACAACGCTACTTTCTGAAATTGCACTGTCACTGCATCCGCAAAACAGGCACAAACTGAAAAGCAAAATCAACTTCAATTTCATACAGCATCACAGCAACCTTTCCAAAGCCTGTAAACATTCCTCTTCGGTGATGATTTCGGTGGAAATATCAATCCCCATTTTCTGGAGTTCATAAGCTAATTCTGTGACCTGCGGAACATCAAGCCCCAATGCCTTCATTTTCTCGACTTGCGAAAAGACTTTCTCGGGCTTATCATCAAGCATGATTTTCCCGTCATCAATCACAACCACCCTGTCCGCCTTGGTAGCTTCTTCCATATAATGGGTGATGAGTACAATTGTAATACCCTGTTCACGGTTCAAACGCTGAACAGTTTCAATGACTTCTTGTCGTCCTTGTGGGTCAAGCATTGCCGTGGGTTCGTCCAGAATAATGCAATCCGGTTGCATAGCAATCACTCCGGCAATGGCAACACGCTGTTTCTGACCGCCTGAAAGCTGTGAGGGGGCGTGTCTGCGATATTCATACATTTTGACCGTTTTCAGGGCATCATCCACACGCTGACGAATTTCCGCAGGCGGTATGCCCATATTTTCCGGCGCAAATGCAACATCTTCCTCCACAATAGTAGCTACAATCTGATTATCTGGATTCTGAAAGACCATTCCGGCAGTTTGTCGAATATCGAACAATAAATTTTCGTTGGCGGTGTCCATGCCTTCCACATACATTTTCCCGCTTTGGGGGACTAAAATGGCATTGATATGCTTGGCAAAGGTAGACTTTCCCGAACCGTTATGCCCTAGAATCGCCGTAAAACTTCCCTTTTGAATGGTTAAGGAAATATCTTTCAGAATGGGTTCATTTGGTGGTGATGGCTTTCCCTCTTCCAGTTCTTCGGCAGGATAACGGAAAATAATGTGCTGTGCCTCAATCATTTCCGCCATAAAAAAGCCCCTCCGCCTTTTGACTGCACCATACCGCTGTTGAACCGCACGGCAAGCACATTCCATTCTCCTTCACTGGTAAGCCGATTTCGTCAGAATAAACATATCCCCCGAAACGCTTTACCAACAAACTCCCTAATATATAGCCCATCACAGAGGGGGAAAGCCCTGTTGTGTAGCTGTTAATCAGGAAAAATAACGGCTTTTCGCTCAGAACATCCACGCAGTTTTTCACAAGGTCGTAAATGCAGTTTTCCAGTTTCCAGACTTCTCCGTTAGGTCCTCTCCCATAGCTTGGGGGGTCCATGATAATCGCATCATAATGACGTTCACGGCGGATTTCACGGAGCGTAAATTTTTCGCAGTCGTCCACAATCCATCTGATTGGCTTATCTGAAAGCCCCGATAAAACGGCATTTTCTCTCGCCCATTGCACCATACCTTTGGAAGCATCCACATGACAAACCGTTGCACCTGCATTCGCACAAGCCAACGTTGCACCGCCTGTATACGCAAACAAATTCAACACGCTGACAGGCTTTCCAGCGGATTGAATCAAATTCGCCATGAAATCCCAATTGACCGCCTGTTCAGGGAATAAACCTGTATGTTTGAAACCAGTCGGATGGATACGAAATTTCAAATCACCATAAGGCAATTCCCAAGACTCTGGTAATTTGGCATGAAATTCCCATTTTCCACCGCCGGAACTGCTTCTGTGATAATGTGCATCCGCTTGACTCCAGAGGCGATGATGTTTCGGGGTTTTCCATAATACTTGAGGGTCTGGACGAATGAGACTGACTCCATTCCAGATTTCCAATTTTTCACCATCAGAAGTATCAATGACCTGATAGGCTTCCCAATTTTTTGCTGTTCGCACAAAATCTCTCCTTATTATTTTAAATTAAATTAAATTTATCTTAAATGGGAGAAGCAATGCAATAAGGCTTGACACATGAAATCGAAAAATAAGATTTTTCTCATTCATTTGTGTCAAGTGCATTGCATTCCCCCATACCCCCTTATTACTCAAACAAATTCATCTGACCGCTGTCGGGTGGGGTATCGGGGACAGCATAGCCTAAGTGTTCATATGCCAGTCTTGTGGCACAACGTCCACGAGGTGTCCGAGAAATAAAGCCCAACTGCATCAGATACGGTTCACATACATCTTCCAGAGTGACGGCTTCCTCTCCGATTGCAGAGGCTAACGTTTCCAGCCCGACAGGTCCACCGCCATAACCTTTGATAATCATATCCAACATTCGGCGGTCATTGCTGTCAAGACCGAGGTCATCAATTTCCAGACGGTCAAGGGAAATTTTAGCAATTTCCTGTGTAATTTCCCCATTTCCCAATACATCCGCAAAATCACGGACACGTTTCAAGAGACGGTTTGCAATTCGTGGCGTACCTCTTGAACGTTTCGCCAATTCCATAGCCCCATCTAATGTGCATGGAATGTCCAAAATCATACTGCTTCGGCGGATAATATCTGAAAGTTGTTCAGGGCTATAAAGCTCCAGCCTTTGGACAATTCCGAAACGGTCACGCAAAGGGGCGGAAAGCTGTCCGGCTCTTGTGGTTGCACCGACTAATGTAAATTCCGACAGCTCCACACGCAAAGACCTTGCGGAAGGTCCTTTTCCAATCATAATATCAATTGCATTGTCTTCCAATGCTGGATATAAAATTTCCTCCACTGCACGGCTTAAACGGTGAATTTCGTCAATAAACAATACATCTCCGGCAGATAAATTCGTTAAAATGGCGGCTAAGTCCCCCGGTCTTTCAATTGCCGGACCTGTGGTAATGCGCAGATTCACTCCCATTTCGTGGGCGATAATCGCAGAAAGTGTGGTCTTTCCTAACCCCGGAGGGCCATATAATAATACATGGTCAAGCGCACCGCCTCGCCTTTTAGCGGCTTCAATGTAGACAGCCATATTTTCCTTGACTTTATCCTGTCCGATATACTCTGCCAGTGTCAGGGGACGTAACCCATTTTCGGAGGTTGCATCTTCCTCAGTTTGTTCAGCAGTCACCAGTCTGTTATCAATGGAAAAATCGCCTGTTTCAATCATGATATAGCTCCTTACTTTTCAAAGAATCGTTTCTTCCGGATATAAAACGGTGTCACTCCATAAACCGCCTTTTTCGCCGTGGTTGTCTCGTAACTCAGAAAACAGAGATGTTCTCCGCCCCTGAGAACTTTCGAAAGTGTCCTTGCAAGGGGGACAAATAATTTTCTTGTATTCCCAATCATGTCCACGATAATCAAAATCTGTGGTTTTTCGCTTCCTCTCATCATTTCCAAAATAAACGCACGGTCAACATTTGGCTGGTCAGCGAAAAATCTAGCCGCTGCTCTTGTGATATGGGTAACATTTTTCAATGGCAAACGGTAACTGATTGTTTCAGCTTCATTATAGGAAATTGCCTTGATATGTAAATTTTTTGCAATCATCAGAATACTTTTGATTTCCTGCGAACTGAATTCTTTTCCATAAGAATTGGGATTCAAAACCGCAGAAACATTCTGTATCAAGTCGAATAATCTCAGACAATTCAATTTATAGCATTCTACATAACGTTTTGCAAATTGTTGTAATGCCCTATGACTGGTAAAAAATGGAATAAACAAATCTCCTTCCGGATTTTGAATGGTGATTAAATCCATTCGCACTCCTTCCCCGTCCTCACCTGTTACAACCGGATTCCGACAAATCACATAAACATCACTACGAATCAACGTTTGTAAAAAAATACTCCGTTTGGATGGGTCTTTAATTGCCGCTTTCAGTAATTCATCCAGATTCATAATTTCCTCCTGATTATGATAAATTTTAAATGGCGATAATTGCCCTATTTCCCATTCCTCTTTATTTTTACGGGAGATGCAATGCATTCCCCAAGCCTCTTTGATTTACGCTTGCTTTCCGATTTCTCTCAATGTCAATTTAATCAACTCTTCAGCGGAGCTGGTTTCAGGCTGTTTCAGCAAAAACGGCATAACTTCTTCTTGACGATACCCCAATACCAACAATGCCCCTAAAGCTTCCGAAATGTTATCTTTGCTATTGGTTGGGAGAATCACAGCACTTTGCAAAACAGAATTATTTTTCGCCAGCTTATCTTTCAAGTCAACAACAATTCTTTCAGCGGATTTTTTGCCAATTCCCTTGACTTTGGTCAATGATGAACTATCACCGGATGAAACCAGCAAAGCAAACTGATTGGCACTCATATTGGAAAGGATGGATAATGCCGCTTTTGCACCAATTCCAGAAACTGTCAATAACATCTTGAAACAGTTCAATTCCCTTTTATCAGCAAATCCAAATAATTCCATTGCATCTTCACGAACGGAGAGCCATGTGTATAATTTCACCTCTTTACCGATTTCGCCAATTTGTGAAAGTGTTGTCTCTGTGGTGCGACAAGCATACCCCACACCAGCGCATTCAATCACAGCTAAATTTTCCTCTTTTTCGATTAGTTTTCCAGATACACTATAAATCATATGATACTCCTTTATTATTTTCCCCAAGCCCCTTTTTACCTTTAATGGGGACAATCCCCCTTTGTAGCCTTAGCACGAACCGCCTGAAAGCTAATGCTGTTCGTACTAAGAGGGCTATTTTCCCCAAGCCCCTTTACAGCAATGTCCATGACAAATCGCAAGTGCAAGCGCATCGGCGGCATCATCCGGCTTTGGGATTTGCTTTAATGCCAAAATTCGTCTGGTCATATCCATCACTTGATGTTTCTCAGCTTTCCCATATCCAACAACCGCTTGTTTGACCTGTAAAGGGGTATACTCAAAAATTGGAATTTTTTGTTTCGCTGCTTCTAAAATGAGAATTCCCCTTGCCTGTGCCACATCAATCGCCGTTTTCTGGTTATTCTTGAAATACAGCTTTTCAATTGCCAGACAATCCGGCTGATAGCGTTGCAAAACTTCTTGCATATCCTCATCAATACTGCATAATCTATCTACAAAGGAAGTATGCGCCTGTGTCAGAAATGCACCGTATTCAATCGGGATAAACTTCACACCAGAATAGTCAACCACCCCAAATCCTACAATTGCATAACCAGGGTCAATACCTAAAATTCTCACTTGTTCCCCTCCATGAATTTTCTCATACTCTTTATTATAACACAAAACAAAACAGTTTTCAATACCTATTTTTGCAACTGTTTATATTTTTTTTGATTTTTTCCTCAAATGGTACGATTTCCACCCTATTCCATTTTTTGATGTAAAAAATTACAAATTTCTATTGATTTTTTGTGAGGAATCGTGTATAATAGGATGGTACATTAACATTCAGGAGGGTTCATCATGGATTTAGAAGAATTGCGTTCGGGTATCAATGACCTTGATAAAATCATTCAGGATGCTTTCACGCAACGTATGGAACTTTGTAAACAGGTTGCAGTATACAAGACAGAACATCATATGCAAGTTTTCCAGACGGACAGAGAGAAAGAAATTTTGAAACGTATCCGCAACAATGCGCCCGAAGGCTTGGAAAGCCCATCTGCATTACTGTTTCAAACTATCATGGACATTAGCAAATACTTACAATATCGGGAACTGCATAAGCATACAGAACCGTATCAGTTTAAACCGCTGGAACTTCCCCCCATACCCCCTTATTCCAATGGGGGACGTTGCTCTGTAGAGTCTCAGCACGTTTCGCCAGAAGCTAACGCAAACCATGCTGAGGAGCAACTTTCCCCCATACCCCCTTATTCCAATGGGGGACGTTGCTCTGTAGAGTCTCAGCACGTTTCGCCAGAAGCTAACGCAAACCATGCTGAGGAGCAACTTTCCCCCATACCCCCTTATACTGTAGCGTGTCAGGGGTCAGCCGGCGCAAATTCTGAAACTGCTGCAAAACAAATTTTTGGGAACGATTGCCAACCGGAATTTTTGCCGACTTTTGCAGATGTTTTCGAGGCGGTACAGTGCGGTAAAGTGCAATTTGGTATCATTCCGGTGCAGAATTCCACTGCTGGTAGTGTAGTACAGGCTTATGACCTTATGAGCGAATATAATTTCTATATTTGCAGTTCTACCGTGGTAGAAATTACCAACTGTTTAGCCGTTCGCAAGGGAACAACCCTTTCACAGGTGAAAGATGTATATTCCCACCCACAGGCACTTTCTCAATGTTCCCATTTTATTGGAAATCACAACATGACGGCGCATGAATACGGCAATACGGCAACCGCTGCGGAATTGGTAGCCAATTCCAATCAGCCAATTGGTGCGATTTGTTCTGAAAGCTGCGCCCAGTTGCATGGTCTGGAAATCCTAGAAACACATATTTCCGACTATGTACCGAATTATACACAATTTTTTTGCATTTCCAAAGAATTGCTTTTGTCTGAAAAAGCGGACAGAATTTCTGTTGTGCTGAAACTCCCTCATGAAGAAGGTTCACTCTATCGCCTGTTGAGTAAATTCGTTATCGGCAATATGAACTTGCTGAAACTCGAAAGCCGTCCCATCAGAAACGGCAGTTTTGAAGTCATGTTCTATTTGGATTTCAGTGGAAACATTCATGATGCTTCCGTCAGTGCATTGCTTTCAGATTTATCAGAAAACCTTGAATATTTCAAATTTCTTGGTAACTATCATTTGATATAAAAAAGGAAATGTCATCATTTCCGGAGGAGTTAAAAAAATGTATTATTGTTGTGCAATTACAGATAAAGGCATTCGCCCACATAATGAAGATGCCTTGCTGATTCACAAAATCGTCCTGACAGAGGGTGTCACGGAACGGAAATTAAAACCGCCTTTTCTCATTGCCGTTGCGGATGGAGTATCCGGCGAACAATCGGGAGAATTGGCTTCTGAAATGTGCGTGAAAATGCTCAAAGATGTACCATTCTCCAGCAAAACAGATATGCTTGCTGTTTTGATGCAAATTCACACCAACCTTGCACAAATCGGCGCAAAACATCAAAATACAATGAATATGCAAACGACACTTTGCGCTGTTGGCATTGATGAACGTGGGAATATGCATACCATCAATGTGGGGGATTCTCGCTTATATCGTTTCCGTGATGCCACATTAACCCAACTTTCCAAAGACCAGACTCTTGTACAGGTGTTGTTTGATAATGGCACTATCACCCATGAAGAACGGCGCACACACAAACACCGGAATATCATTTTCCCAGTGATTGGCAACGTCTCTAATGTCCCTAAGTTTGACATTTCCTCAGAACATCAAAAACTCCAGCCAAATGACATTTTGCTTCTGTGTTCAGATGGTCTGTCGGATTATGTGACAGATGAAGAAATCAATTTGATTCTGCAAAATCCTGCGCCATTGGTGCGCCGATTACAATTACTTTTGGAATTGGCAGATTCTAACGGCAGTCGGGATAATATCACGCTGGTAGCGTTGACTTCCATCGAAAATCAATAATACACCCCTCTCAATCGAGAGGGGATTTTTGGGTTAATGTTTCATGACATTATTGTTTCTTGATTAAAATGTCCTCGCTTCCGTCACCGGTAGTGATGGTGAGTGTTGCGCCATCCAATGAAATGGTATTGTCGTAAGCCTCTGCGCCCTTGCCAATGGTAAGGGTATCACCATTGATGGAATAACTCGAATATACCCCAAAATACAGTTCATTTCCATTCACCCATATCATTTTTCCTGCACCGCCTAAATTATCCGCAACCATGCAATCATTGAGGGAAAATTTACCTTGCAAGGAATCCATATTTGCACCAGCTTCAGCTGTCATGGATAAAACTAAATTGTCATCCTCCGTAGCAGTTACGACTGTTCCATTGACTTCAATTGGGAGAACGCTATTGGACATGATGAGGTTACCATCTGAGATGCTGATAACTCTGGAATATTCCTGCCAAAATACCATAGAACCATCATTCCGGAATTCCAAGCGATTCCCTACATAATCCTGATATTCCCAGATGCCAGAAAGTGAAATGGTTTCGACGGCTTCGGTTTCGGGAACAGGTTGAGGGGCGGTGGTAGTTTTGGGGACAGCAGTGGTTTTGACAGAATCGGTCTTTTTCGTGGGGGAAGTTGTCACAATGGCAGGTGCAGTCGTTTCAATTGTGGCGGTTGTTGTGATTGTGGTGGTTGTTTTTGTGGGAGTTGTTGTGACTTTGGTTGTTTCTGGTGCGGTTGGTGTTTCGATGGGAATAGCGGAAGAATCGGGCAAAGAATCCATTGGAACGTTGGAAGAATCCTGTGTCTTTTTGGCGCAGGAAACGTTTAAGAGAAGCAGGGCGGACAGCATACAAAGGTACTTGATTTTCATTTTCATCTCTCCTGAAAACAGGCAGGGTCACAAGACTCAGGAACGAGTAATGAAACCGCTTGTTTATGATTGACAATGTGGAAATGGGACTCATTCTGCATATATTCGCCGTCAACAGTCCATGGAACGTCTGTTTTTTCCAGCAATTCAACAGTAATATCAGACGCTCTTAAACAGATGACATTATCATTTTCCCCAATTTCGTGAATATCACGCAAAAAGCGAAATGTTTCGCCAAGTTCTAGCGCAGAATCGGGCTGTTTGATGAGGGTAATTTCAAAAGCCCCATCATCAAATAAAAAGTCTGAAATGCTCAATACCCCTCCAACAGAAGCAGAATTCGTAATCATTCCGAAAATGAATGCATTTTCAAAGACTTGCCCATCACAAGTGATTCTCATAGGAAACGGGCGGATATTGGTAATGGTACGAGCTGCATTGAGAATATATGCCACAGGCCCTATGACGTTTTTGACGGTTTGTGGTGTCTCATAGGTGACATCTGTAAACGCACCAAATGCAGCAATATAATTGAAAGTCCGGTCATTGATAGTTCCCAAATCAAACATTCTCGACGTTCCTTTCAAAACTTCTGTAACGGCTTTGGGGATTTCTCTGGGAATTCCGATACTCCGTGCAAAGTCATTCACCGAACCACAGGGAATGTACCCAAGGGGAACTTTTTTCTTCGCCCGCATGAGTCCGCTCATCGTTTCGTTTAATGTGCCATCTCCACCCGAACACCAGATATAGTCATACATTCCGGATTCCGCCGCATCAATAGCAGCTTTTGTGGCATCTAATGGGGCTTGGGTAGGATGTACGGTTACTTCATAGCCAGCCTTTGTCATTTCGTCAAGGACATAGCCCAAATAGGCGGAAAGTTCCGCCTTTCCTGCCTGTAAGTTACAAATGTAATAGATTCGTTTCATAAAATTTCCTCATGCTCCTTTGTCATATGATTTTTTGTAACATGGTTTTTCACCTGAAAACCAATAAAAATCGCAATTGCCGCTACAACACAAACTGCAACCAAAATATGAATATTTCCATCTGAAAGGCTATCCCCTACTAAAACAGATGCCGCCAATGAGGGAAATCTTGCCAACAGGGAAATCAATAAAAATTTCTTTCCGTCAAGTTTCGTTAATGGTACAACATAGGTCAATAAATCCTTTGGAATTCCGGGGATGAGAAACAGGAAAAATGTCCAGAATTCGAGTTTGTCTTCATCTTCCAATAATTTGAAGTGCTTCATATCCTTTTCCGATACAAAAAAATCAACGATTGGCTGACCGAATTTTTTCACCAGCGTATAAACCAATAATGTCCCTAATAATACCCCTACGGAAGTGTACAACAGCCCTTTGATACCACCAAATAACATCCCTGCAATCACTTCCAATGGTCCTCCCGGAATAAATGCAACCACAATTTGCACAATTATCAGCAACATGAAAACCAGCGGTGCAAAAATACCATATTGTTCCATATGTTGACAAATGATTTCTTTTCCGTTTTCTGTTCCAAGCAATTGACAAAACGGGACAGCATACCGCACACACAAGAAAATTACAATCCCTGCTAATAGTATCATAATACCCCATTTTACATATTTTTTTGTATTTTCCTGCATGAAAGTCCCCTCCTTTCATCATCACAGTATATTATACCACAAATATAACAAAAAATCAATCATTCTTGTTTGTCAGGATGGTGAAATTTATGTGAAAAAGCACCTGCTTTTCAGCAGATGCCCTTCATTGTGAACTATTCCCAGAAAATAAACAAATCTTCAAGAATCTCTTGTAATGCCGGATGCACTGTCGGGAGTTTGGTAATAACACGTCCCTCTAAAGAGATATGAAGCTGTAACAACCATACCATGACAAATGTCACCAACATACATAAGAATGTCCCTTTATACATATATTTTCTTTGTGGTTTGATGACATTCATCACAACAATAATACTTACAATCGTCAACATTTCCATGAAATCCTGTGCATATCTTACCGACACACCACCAAGACAAAAATCAGCCCAAAGTATCAATACCGTGAAAACATACCCCAAAATGACAAAGGCTCTTGTTTCCAATTTTCCGGCTGTTGCTCCTCCTTCTAGGGTATGGCTTTTGAACGCTTTGGGAAGCAGTAATACTGCCATCAATAAGAATGGATAGGCGAAAGCCCCGATAATTTTCTCGATATAGCTATACATCTGGTAATTATCAAGAAAAGAAGTACCATAAGTGAAAAATGGAAATACAATCTTCGAAACAGGAAGCTGTATCAAATAATGGTAAATTGCAACCGGTAATGCAGAAATTCTGATTCGATTGGCATTGATATTGCTCACAGTTAATTGATAGCTTGCACCAAAATCAAAAGGCGATTCGAAACGGATATAATTATAATACATCAATCCCGCTGCACCAATCATCACCGGCACAAGAAATCCCATTGCCTGTGCAATCCGATAATTCAGCTTAAATTCTTTATTCAAGAGAATATTGACAAATGCAGGCGCAAGCATCATAATACATGGTGCTACTGTCGGTCTTGAACCTACACAACCTACACAACCTACACCAGCAAGAAAAAGCAACACCAACCGCAAAGTTGGATTTTTTAGCAGACATGCCCAGAAACCACAGCACCAAGCCATAAATAAAAAGCATAAACTTGCTGCAACTGGTGCATTATACATACTCGGATAATTCAAAAAATAATAGTATCCAGACAGTACGGTAGCAATTGGCAAACTCGCCAGCAAAAGCAGGAAATTCGGATTTTTTACATAAATCCTAACAATCGCTATCAATGACAGACACAAAAATAAAATTGCTGGTACAGAAAAAATAAAGCATACTGTCGGAAGTGATGGTAATGCATGATACATCCAATAATAGGGGTAATAAATCACTAATACAGGCACAATTCCGAAATAAGAATAATACTTTCCCTTATAATAGGCTCTATCCCATGCATAATCAGTCGTTACTGCATCTCTGGAAAGACGGTCATATACTGCATCCCCCATTTCTGCAAGTTTTTCATCTACATCAAGGTCAAGCCAAATCTGCCCTTTTTGGAATGCATCAAAATTTTGCTCATAGGGTTCAGCTTCCGATATCTCAAACCCATCAGGATAGCTTACATTTTCTTCATCTGGATTTCTATATACAAAAACCGTTGCAACACACGCAATTGTCATAAGCCCCAAGCAAATATTTTGCCAAATGCTCTTACTCTGATAGGACATATACTGCACATTGAATTCCCGAATCAGTAATATCAAACCACAAATAACGAACAACACCAAATAGCGAATCAATGAGAATCGATAAGGAACACTGCTCATCACGGTAGCATAATAAATTCTGACAGGAGTTGTCAACATGGAAACTTCCGTTACAATATAGCGCAACTTTCCATAAGGTGCAATGGAAAAAGCAACATCACCTTCATAAGTGCTGACCAACTTTGTACCAGAAATTTGAGGTGCATCCATGAAATTATCATCTGCAATATAAAATCTGACTAAAATAGGTCTTTGCTTCTCATCCTGTTCCACTCCCAATGCAACAGCCCCAGCCCATTCCGGAACGTCCTCTATTTTAATTTGTGTTTCGTTAGTATCTACAGTAAGATAGTCTCCATCATCAAATACATGCTGTACTGGCTCTTCACCTTCTTCTGGAGCAGCAGCATATTCAGACATACTTTGAATGGGAATGTCCTCTTGCTGATAATGTGTGTCAAAACTTTTGATGTTGAATCCTGCAAACTCTATGAAAAACATCCCAACACATAAAATTGCAATCTGCTTTGTAAGTTTTCTTGCCCTTTCATGCAGTTGCCAATATTCACAAAATACTGCTACATCAGTGAAAAGACAAATCATCACCATGACAGTTCGTGGCATAAATTCATGATATCCAGCCATTGCCAATTTATGAATTAACATCATCAAGAGGAAAAATACAATTTGTACAGCTGCCGGAATCAAAGGGAACATAATTGGCGGTTGTTTTTTTGGCACTTTGTCCGCAACTTCCCCTTTTTTTTGTGGCTTCCATAGAAAGCAATTGACTGCAACAAAAATTTCAGCAACAAAAAACGGAATCAAAAACACCCATAGCATATTTTATTTTCATTCCTCCCTGCTTGAATATTCCTCTTTTTCAGGAACAATTATGAAATTTTCACAAAAACAGAGCGAAAATTTTCCGCTCTACTCCGTTTATCACTTCGCTGCTGTAAATGCAGCAACTCCGAACAATGTCAGAATTGTAATGATAACCGCTGCCAATACAACACCACACATCACTGCAATAATACTCTTCTTAAAGTCAAGGTCAAGGAGACTTGCTGCCAGTGTGCCTGTCCATGCGCCTGTCCCTGGAAGTGGAATCCCCACAAAAAGGAGCAACGCCCAGAACATCCCTTTTCCTGCGGCTTTCTTGAGTTTCTCACCGCCATGATGACCCTTTTCTAAACACCAAGTGAAAAATTTCCCAATAACCGGCTTGTCTGCGCCCCATTCCAGTACTCTTCTCGCAAAAAAGAAAATAATCGGCACAGGTAACATATTGCCAATCATGCAAATAATAACAGCCTGCCACCACGGCACACCCATCCCCACACCAATCGGAATCCCGCCTCTTAACTCTACAATGGGAACCATAGAAATCAAAAACGTCAGAAGATAATTCATAATAAGCTCTCACTTTCATGTAATATATACTTATTATGACACAGTTTTCGTATTTCGTCAAGGCTTTTTTGAAAATACGTCAAAATCTCCTGAATTTCGGACTTTTCAACGAAATTTTTAGGACATTGCACCAGTTACAATGACACTTAGAATAGATGTAATAAACCAGCCTAATCCTCCTGCCAGTGCCATTGACAACGGCAAACCTACCCCAATGACAATATAGCTATACCAATCATACAGCATATAGCCTTTTTTTCCTTGCTTGAATCGTGCAGGATAAATTTTATCTTTTTTGTAAATTTTGTCCACGAACATAATTTCCGCCGGAAATGTATTTTTATATTCTTTTCCATCCATTTCATAAATGGCATACGTCCCGACTACATCACTGATATAAATTCTTAAAAATTTCACTTTGACAGGTTTCGAAATCAGCAATAATATCAGCATCACAATGAAAAATAACGTCATCAATACCATCAATAATTCCAATAATACAATAATTCCAGCGATAATCAGAACAGGGGGTACTCCCAAAATCAACAGTAATACCACGATTACAATTGTCCCAATGATAAACTCCATGTCATTCCTCCAGATTTAAGTACCAGCTAGCCAAATATAACGACCCAAAAATAATGATTGCCCTTCCTTGTTTTTTTGCTTCTGAAAGTGCATTTTCAATTGCAATCGTTTCCGCTTGCACATTGCACTGCAAAAACGCATTGCAAAGCGTTTCAGCATTGACCGCATTTCCTGCAAATCCATCTACACAATAGACTTTATCAAGATATTTCGCCATTGTCTGGACTGCATACGGCACGGCATCTGCATGAGTCATCCCACAAATGCCGACCCATTCCGGAATTCCGCTTTCCTCTAAGACATACGAAAGGGCAGATATTCCGTCACGATTATGACCGCCATCCAATACAATCAGCGGATTTTCTGACAAAATCTGGATTCTTCCGGAAACTCTCGTTTCAAGAAGCCCTTTTTCAACGGCTTCTTGTGAGATATGGAAACCCTGTTTCCTCAAAAAGTTTACTGTTGCAATAGCAGTTACTGCATTATCCACCTGATGAAGTCCGCCCATTTTCGTTGCATAACCGTTATTTTCGTAGAAAAAGTAATTTCCTGTAATCCCCAATGCACCAACCACAATGTCCTCAAAAACAGGAAAAATAAATTCACAATGTTTTTCTTGTGCGGTCTTTATGAAAATGTTCTTGACTTTCATTTCATCACATCGAGAAAGCACCACTGGACTGCTTTCTTTAATGATTCCGGCTTTTTGCGTGGCGATTTCTTCAAGGGTATTGCCTAAAATTGCCATATGGTCGAATGAAATTGACGTTATCACACTACATAACGGCGGTGGAATAATATTCGTACAATCCAATAAACCGCCCATGCCTGTCTCTAAAATGACAATTTCCGCTTTTTGTTCGATATACCACAAAAAAGCAATTGCCATGGTAATCTCAAACTGGGAGTAGCCCTCATCGCCCTTGATATATTGTGAAACCGTCTCACAGATACGACACAAGTCATTTTTCGGGATGTCGTGACCGTCAATTCGAATTCTGTCTTCATAATGCCGGATATAGGGGGATGTGAATGTTGCGGTACGATAGCCGGATTCAATCATGATATTGGTGAGATATTCCGCCACTGAACCTTTTCCGTTTGTTCCGGCAATATGAACAAACCGCAGTTTTTCCTGCGGTCTGTCCAGTTGTTCCATTAGATAGGCAATCCGGCTTAAATCCTTGACGGGTTTTCCGCTCCGGCTGAACCCTTCAACGAATTGCATTGCCTGTTGATAGTTCATCATGCGGAATATGCCTGAATGGACTGCATGATTTTGTCCATTTTCTCCTGAGCCTTGGCGAGCTTTGCTTTTTCGGCTTCAATGAGCTTTTCGGGAGCTTTCGCAAGGAATCCCTGATTATTGAGCTTATTTGACAGGAAATCAATATCTTTCTGAACTTTTTCTTTTTCCTTGTTGAGACGTGCTAATTCTTTTTCCTTGTCAACAAGTTCATCCATAGGGATGAAAATTCGTGCAGAATGAGTTACAGCACTAGCAGTATTCGCAATTTCGAACTTTTCGCCAACTTCCATTTCACTTGCATAAGCCAATTTCTCAAAGAATAACCATGCACCCTTGAACAATTCCACGTCCTCTGTTTCAATGTAAAGCTTCGCCTTGACAGAGGGCGGAACATTGAGTTCCGTTCTGGTATTACGGATAGCCTTAATGGCTAAAACAATCTTTTCGAAAGCGTTTTCCTCGTGAGTGTAGTTCAGTTTTTCGTCATAAACAGGATAATCCTGCAACATAATCATGCTACCATCATTAACAAGGGTCTGCCAGATTTCCTCTGTGATGAACGGCATGAACGGATGCAACAGCTTCAACATTCCCTGCATCGCCCATACCAGTACAGCTTGTGCATTTGCCTTGGTTTCGCCACCAGCCTGAATTCTTGGCTTTGTCAGTTCAATGTACCAGTCACAGAAGACATCCCAAATGAAGTCATACAGCTTCGAGCAAGCAACACCCAATTCGAAAGCATCCAAATTTTGATTAACTTCCTTGGCGAGCTGGTTAAATTTAGAAACAAGCCACTTATCTTCTAAAGTGAGATTTTCCGGAAGTCCCTTGAATTCGAAATCATCAGGGAGATTCATCATAATGAATCTTGATGCATTCCAGAGTTTATTTGCGAAATTACGAGCTGCCTTGACTTTATCATCAATGTAACGCATATCATTTCCGGGGGCGTTACCAGTCGCCAGCATGAAACGGAGTGCATCTGCGCCGTATTCCTTGATAACTTCGAGGGGGTCAATGCCATTACCCAAAGATTTGGACATTTTGCGCCCCTGTGCATCTCTGACAAGTCCGTGAATCAGAACCGTGTCAAATGGTACTTTTCCAGTATTTTCCAATGCTGAGAACATCATTCTGATAACCCAGAAGAAAATAATATCATATCCAGTAACAAGAGTGTTTGTCGGATAGAAATAATCAAAATCTTCTGTTTTTTCAGGGAATCCCAATGTTGAGAAGGGCCATAAAGCAGAGCTGAACCATGTGTCAAGGGTATCAGGGTCTTGTCTCATGGGCTTTCCGCATTTCGGACAGTTGCAGGAATTTTCCTTTGTGACGGTCATTTCTCCGCAGTCGTCACAGTAGAAAGCCGGAATCTGATGACCCCACCAAATCTGACGGGAAATGCACCAGTCACGAATATTTTCCAGCCAATGATAATAAATCTTGTCGAAACGTTCGGGAACAAATTTAGTCTGACCTTTTTTTACTGCTTCAATGGCAGGCTGTGCGAGAGGTTGCATCTTGACAAACCACTGTGTTGATACCTTCGGTTCAACAGTCGTTCCGCAACGGTAGCAAGTACCAACATTATGGCTATAATCTTCAATGCGAACGAGTGCGCCCTCTGCTTCCAAATCCTCAACAATAGCCTTTCTGGCTTCGTATCTGTCCATTCCGGCATATTTGGGGTAATCGTCAACAATTTTCGCATCATCTGTCATGACGTTGATAATTTCGAGGTTGTGACGCTTTCCAACTTCAAAGTCGTTCGGGTCGTGTGCAGGAGTAATCTTAACAACACCTGTTCCGAAATCCATTTCTACATAATCATCCGCAACGACTGGAATTTCTCTGTGAACAATCGGCAGGATGAGCATTTTCCCGACAAGATGTTTATAACGTTCATCATTGGGGTTGACAGCTACGGCAGTATCACCGAGAAGGGTTTCCGGTCTGGTGGTTGCCAATTCAAGATATTCGTCAGAATCCTTGAATTTGTAGCGCAAATGCCAGAAATGCCCTGCTTGCTCCTCATAATTGACTTCTGCATCGGAGAGGGAGGTTCTGCATTTCGGACACCAGTTAATGATACGTTCGCCACGATAAATCAAGCCTTTTTTATAGTACTTGACAAATACTTCCTTGACAGCCTTTGAACAGCCCTCATCCATGGTGAAACGTTCACGCTCCCAGTCGCAAGACGAACCCAATTTTTTCAACTGTTCCACGATACGACCGCCGAATTTTGCTTTCCAAGCCCATGCACGTTCCATGAAAGCTTCACGCCCAATCCCCTCTTTTGTCAAGCCCTCTTCACGCATGGCAGCAACAATTTTGGCTTCTGTTGCAATGGCTGCATGGTCAGTTCCGGGCAACCAGAGTGCAGAATAACCGCTCATTCTCTTCCAGCGAATCAAAATATCCTGTAAAGTTTCATCCAGAGCGTGACCCATGTGGAGCTGTCCGGTGATGTTTGGGGGCGGAATCACAATAGTATAGGGCTTTTTCTGTTTGTCAATTGTCGCATGGAAACAGCCTCTCTCCATCCATGCGGAATAAATTCTGTCCTCGAACTGTTCGGGGGCGTACGTTTTTGCAAGTTCCTTTGCCATTGGTAAAAACTCCTTTTCTTGAATCGGGGCATACAAAAAAGCCCCAAAGTAATATTACTTCAGGGCGAACAAATTTGTCCGTGTTACCACCTGAATTCGGAAATTTGGAAAAATTTCCGCACTCATTCACCCGATAACGGGGGCAGTCCGTCAGCGGTTACTGTGAGTTCACCGCCAAAGCTCAGGGGCTACCTTCTCCGCCGTCCGCATACATCCTCACACCGTCCGGATGCTCTCTGAAATGCAGGTTCGGGGGTACTCCTCCCCATCATCGCCGTTTGATATGTTACTATCATAGCACATTGCACGGATTTTGTCAAGAGGGTAATTCTGAAAATTTTTATTTAAACTTCGTACACTTTTATTAAACACCACTTTCCAAGAAATTAACTTGCATCAAAGCAAGTATCAGAAGATACCAAAGAAGCTAGAGTATTTTTAG
>Ga0326511_10000239_pt1 | contig 46286 bp, 35 predicted proteins | sample 0_2496_0518_D_FD_203701 | JGI IMG/M metagenome (GOLD analysis project Ga0326511, IMG submission 203701) | Bovine rumen microbial communities from UC Davis, California, United States - 0_2496_0518 | ecosystem: Host-associated > Mammals > Digestive system > Stomach > Rumen | place: USA... | reverse complement strand
GGTCATCTTCGTGACAAAGCGAAAGAGTATGTAGGAACGCAGACAGCCCTCTGGGGAATCACCGCCGGTGTATACCTGGCAACGATGGGCCCGCAGGGAATGGAAGAGGTTGACCGCATCATCATGGTAAACGCGCAGTACGCAGCGGAAAAACTTTCCTCGATTCCGGGTGTAAAGGCAAATCCGTTCGGCAGCGTATTTTTCAAAGAGTTTGTTGTGGACTTCAATGAGACGGGACGCACCGTCGAGGAGATCAATAAGGCTCTTCTGGAGGCGCGCATCTTCGGCGGAAAAGATCTTTCCAAAGAGTTTGAAGCCCTCGGACAGTCCGCGCTTTACTGCGTGACCGAGGTCCATACAAAAGAAGATATCGATGAACTGGCATCCGCTCTGGCGGAGATCCTGGCTTGATGAGAAAGGAGAAATGAAATCGTGAAAAGAATCGACAGATCACAGACCGTAAAAGTTCATTTCCATCAGGCAAAATGGGATGAGCCGATCATTTATGAATTGACCACACCGGGCGAGCGCGGCATCCTTGTCGGCGAGCCGGATAAAGAGATCGCGGAGCAGGTAAAAGGCGCGGCGGCTCTTCCGGAGTCCATGGTCAGAAAAACAAGAGTAAATCTTCCGGAAATGTCGCAGAACCGCGTTCTTCGTCATTACTCCAGACTGGCACAGCAGACCCTCGGCGCCGATGTCAACATTGAGATCGGTCAGGGAACCTGTACCATGAAATACAGCCCGAAGATCAACGATCGTCTGGCAGATCTGATCCGCGAGTATCATCCGCTTCAGGATGAATCCACCGTTCAGGGCATGCTGCAGATCTTCTACGAGACCGACCAGTACCTCGGTGCGATCTCCGGCATGGATCACTTCACCTTCCAGCCGGGCGGCGGTTCCCAGGGTATTCTTACCATGGCATCCGTAATCCGTGCGTATTTCAAGGAAAAAGGCGAGAACAGAGACGAGATCATTACCACGATCTATTCCCATCCGTCCGATGCGGCAGCTCCGGCAGTTGCAGGCTTCAAGGTTATCTACCTGCAGCCGGATCCGGTGACCGGTCTTCCGGACATCGAACAGCTTAAGGCAGCCTGCAGCGAGCGTACCGCAGCTTATATCGTCGCGAATCCGGAGGATACCGGCGTATACAACGGCCATGTAAAAGAGTTCGTAGACTATGTTCATTCCATCGGCGGCCTCTGCGCGTATGACCAGGCAAATGCCAACGGTCTGCTTGGCGTTACCCGCGCAAGAGACGCAGGCTTCGATGTCTGCTTCTTCAACCTGCACAAAACCTTTGGCGCACCTCACGGCTGCGGCGGTCCTGCCTGCGGCGCTACCGGTGTAAGCGAAGAGCTGGTTAAATTCCTTCCGGCACCGCTTGTCGGCTTTGACGGAAAGAAATACTTCCTTGACTATGAGACCCCGTCCGCACCGTGCGGTGTCGGCAAGGTTCGTGAGTGGTACGGCGTATCCGAAGTTGTGCTGAAGACTTGGTGCTGGATCCGCAGCCTCGGCCCGAACGGTCTGTATCAGGTGGCAAAAACGGCCGTTGTAAATAACAACTATCTGTTCAAGAAGCTGATGGAACTGCCGGAAGTATCCTGCTATTATCAGGACGGCAACAACCAGAGAGTAGAGCAGGCAAGATATTCTCTCGAGAATCTGCTGGAGCAGACAGGCATCAGCACCGGCGATATCCAGAGAAGAATGATGGATTTCGGTATGCATTACTGGACCTCCCATCATCCGTATTTTCTGCCGGAACCGATGACACTCGAGCCGACCGAGACTCCGTCCAAGAAGGATATCGACGAGTACATCGAGACGCTGAAGTATGTCTTCAAAGAGGCGCATGAGAATCCGGAGATCATCCGTACCGCGCCGCACTCCAGTGTAACACATCAGGTCGATGAATCCGGTCTGGACGATCCGGCTCGCTGGGCGATCACCTGGAAAGACTACTGCAAGAAGTACACCGATTGATCGATTCGAATTCGAGAGAGGATGATAAGCGCAACGAGAAAGCGCAAGGATTGCTCTCACCGGAGCTGATTTGATGTTTCGCGCCCTGCTGCCTGCCTTGACCGGCACGCCGCAGGGCGCTTTTTCTGAAACATGACGAAGACATGAATACTATTTGCGGAGTTTGGACCCCTAATAGGAAAAACGGCAGGTAGAGCAATAAGACAGTCCGGAATTTCGGAAATAATTGCTATGGATAGCTCGGAAGGCACCAGAGACAATAAAACAAGCAAAAAACAGGAAAATAATTGCCAATAGTAGCCCGTGAGGCGGCGGGAGGCAATAAAACAAGCAAAAAACAGGAAAATAATTGCCAATAGTAGCCCGAGAGGCACCCGGAGGCAATAAAACAAGCAAAAAACAGGAAAATAATTGCCAATAGTAGCCCGTGAGGCGGCGGGAGGCAATAAAACAAGCAAAAACAAGATAAATTATTGCCGGGAGAAATGAAGATGCACTTACAAGGCAATAAACTTCGATAATTAGGATGTAATTATTGCCATGGAATGAATTTGTGGTAACAGGAGACAAGTATGTTGAAACTCGGATTAATTATTAACCCGATTGCGGGGATGGGAGGCTCTGTGGGCCTGAAGGGAACGGATGGCGTTCTCGAAGAAGCTGTTCGGCGCGGTGCCGTGCCGCGCGCCGAAAGCCGCGCAGAGCTTGCATTGAGGGAATTGCTGCCTCTGAGAGATGAGCTTACGGTCATTACCTGCCCGGGAGAGATGGGCGAGCGGGTCACTGACGCACTGGGCTTCCGTACGGTAGTAATCAGGGAAACCGCAGCATCGCCAGCGGCCTCAACATCATTAGCAGAAGCCACGGAAGGCGCAGCAGTCACAGCGAGCGCGTCAACCACAGCGAGCGCGGCAACCACAGCAGACACGGAAGGTGCAGCAGTCACAGCGAGCGCGTCAATCACAGTGACATCAGCGACATCAGCGACAGTCCCAGCAGAATCAGCCGCTGATGCTTCGGCTACCTCTTCTGTCGATACGATTGCGGCGGCCAGAGAGATGGCGTCAGCCGGGGATGATCAGCGGCCGGATGTCCTGCTTTTTGCGGGCGGAGACGGAACCGCCCGCAATATCTATGAGGGTGCGGGGCTCGCTGTTCCGGCCATCGGGATCCCTGCGGGAGTGAAGATCCATTCGCCCGTTTTTGCAAGGAGCCCAAGGGCGGCCGGTGAGCTGGCTCTTAAGTGGCTTACCGGTGAGGCGAAGCGGACCGATGAGACAGAAGTTCTTGATATCAATGAAGAGGATTACCGCAACGAAAAGATAGCCACGCGGCTGTACGGCTATCTGAATGTGCCCAGCGACAGGAAATTGACACAGTGCAAGAAGGAGCCGACACCACTGACGGAGAAACAAGCGATCGCGGCGATTGCGGCAATGTGCGTGGATCATATGGAAGAGGATACCTGGTATCTGATCGGCGCGGGAACGACAACGCGGGGCGTGATGGAGGAGCTCGGTCTTCCGAATACGCTCATCGGCGCCGATCTGATCCGAAATAGAAAGCTGGAGGCAGCGGATGTATACGGCGACCGGATCCTGGAGCGCGTGGGCAGTGACAGGCTGAAGATCATTGTGACCGTGACGGGCGGCCAGGGCTTCCTCTTCGGACGAGGCAACCAGCAGCTGACCCCAGCCGTCATCCGCGCTGCGGGACCGGAAAATATCATCATTATTGCATCGCCGGCGAAGCTTACCGAGCTGCGAGGACGCTCGCTTTTGGTGGATACGGGAGACAGGGAACTTGATGAGGCGCTCATCGGCTACCGGAAGGTCATCTCCGGATACGAAGAGTGGACGATGTGCCGAATCGAACGCGCGTGAACAAGAGTTTGAATTAATGTGCGGAATCGAGTGCGCGAAACTGAGATTCAGGAACGATGTGCCGGATCGAACGCGCCTGAACAAGAGTTTGAATTAATGTGCCGGATCAAGCACGTGTGACTGAGTTGGTAGGATCGGACGCGCGGATCGAGCGCGCCCGATCCGGCCGAATTGTGTCTGATGCGACAAATAATACACCAAGTTGTCCCCTCTGCGTGAAATCCGCTCCGAAATAGGGTATAATGCTGATGTAGTATCGACATTTGGAGAGTGGCTATGAGTGACAAAAAAAAAAATACGCAGAAGGACAGTTCGGAGAAAAGTTTTTTCAAAGACAGAAAGAAAATTCGCGGGAAGAAAAACCGTTCATTCCGGCCATGGGAAAGTAACCGCTCGGGAATGATCGCGCTCCTTGTAATTATTGCGCTGCTCGTGGGAGGAGCGCTTTTTGTGCTGCATGAATTTTCCAAGATCGAGCATGTGGAGAAGCAAAAATACGCGGTCGTTGAGGCGGAAGATGAGGATTTCGAGCTTACAGACGAGGATCCCGGAGAAGGAGCCGATACGATCGAACCGGAGGATCTGGTCTGGGATCTGGCGGATATCAGTCTGCTTCGCGATCGAAACGTGACGAATATTCTGCTGATCGGTCAGGATCGGCGCGAGGGTGAGGAACGCGCGAGATCCGATACGATGATCATCGCCAGCATCAACAAGAAGAACAAGAGCATCGTCCTGACCTCGCTGATGCGTGATATGTATGTACCGATTCCGGGCTACAGCGACAACAGGATCAACGCAGCCTATGCGTTCGGCGGCATGGACCTCCTCGACCGGACGATCGAGCAGGATTTCGGTATCCGGATCGACGGCAACATTGAGGTTGACTTTGACCGTTTTGTGCAGGCAATGAAAGTTATCGGTGATATCAGTATTGATCTGTCCGCGGAAGAGGCCGAATACATGAACAATCTCGGACAGGGATGGAGCCTGACCGAGGGTGTCAATTCTCTGACGCCGGAGCAGTCGCTGGCTTATTCGCGGATCCGTTACGTCGGCAATTCCGACTGGGAGCGAACTGACAGGCAGCGCCGCGTGATCAAGACCGCCTACGACAAAGTCAAGGGAAGTGACCTTCTGAATCTGCTCAGTATGGCGGATCAGATGTTCCCGGCGCTGAAAACCGATATGACCAACCGCCAGATCGCAGGTCTGGTCTACACGATGTCGACCAAGCAGATGGAGATCACCGGTACCTACCGGCTGCCCGTCGACGGCATGTACGAGGAGCAGACCATCTACGGAATGGATGTGCTTGTTCCTTCTCTCGGCAAAAACAGTGCCGCCCTGCAGGGTTATATTTATAACGGATGAACAGCATGAATCAGGTGCGGAACGAAGAGAAAAACATACAGCGGAGCGGGAATGCGGACGTGATCCCGGAAAAAAAGCCGGAACGGAAGCAAAAGCCCGGCGGAAGGTGTCTTCTCCTGCTCGTTTTGACGGCTTTGGCGGCGCTTCTCGCCTTGCTGGCTGTCTCGACCTGGCGCTCCTACAACACACTGCAGGTGAATCAATATGAGTACACTTCGGAGAAGGTCGGGGTGCCTCTTCGTATCTGCGTTCTTTCCGATCTGCATGACCACTCCTTCGGGGAGGAAAACAGCCGCTTGATCAAGCAGGTTCTGGAAACTGATCCGGATCTGATCATCATGGCAGGCGATATGTTGAATGAGGATTCCGGGGATGACACCATTCCTGTAACACTCGTTCGCAGTCTGCGGGCGGCAATGAACCTGGAGGACACCGCCGGAGCAGGCGAAGCTGTGAACCGGGAGGACACCGCCGGAACAGGCGAAACTATGAACCGGGAGGACACCGCCGGAACAGGCGAAACTATGAACCGGGAGAGCACCGCAGGATCGGGCGAAACCGCGATCTACTACGCACTTGGGAATGCGGAGATGGCTTTCATGGAGCAGCATCCCGAGATCGACCTGATGGGTGATCTGAAGGAAGCCGGTGCGGAAGTGCTGGAGTCCACCATGCAGGATCTGAATTTTGCCGCGCCCGAATCATCCACGCAGGATTCGGAAGCTGCCGCACGATCCGCAGGGGAGGCGGACGATGCAGACGAAAGTGATTTTGTCGTGCCGGGCGCGGAGAGCACGCGCATACGCCTCGGTGGTCTCTACGCTTATCCTTTTGGTTCTGATGGAAATGATTCTTCGGAATCGGCGCCCGCGGAGGTTCGTTCCTATCTGGATGATTTTGAAGATACCGACGCGCTGAAGATCCTTGCGGCACACCGGCCGGAAAGTTTTTGCTTCGGGGACGCGGCAGAGGTGAGAGATATCGACCTGGTCATCAGCGGCCACGATCACGGCGGGCAGGTCATTCTTCCGTTCATCGGCGGTCTGTACGCCGGCGACCAGGGATTTTTTCCCAAATACGTGCACGGTTTCTACCGTATCGGCGGAACGGAACTGTTCGTGACGAGCGGCCTCGGAAGCGGCAGGGAACTGCTTCCCCGGTTCAATAATCCGCCCGAGATCGCGGTTATCGATATTCTTCCGGAATCGTAAAGGCATGATCGCATATTGCAGAGAGAAGTGCGATGAAGGAAGCGTAAAGAGGGAAGAGTTAAGCGTTAAGAGAGAAGCGTTAAGCGTTCAGAGAGGAGAGGGACAGATGGAAGCTGAAGTCAGATCCGTTGATACAACCGAATATGTCAATGTCCTCCGCTCGCTGACCGAAGAAGGGAAGGAATGCCGCATCCTTGTGACGGGAAGCAGCATGGCGCCGTTTCTGATCCACGGCCGCGACTATGCTTTCTTCAAAAAGCCCGACCGTGATCCGAAAAGAGGCGATATCGTCTTCTATCAGAGAAAAAACGGTGCCTACATTCTGCATCGGGTATTACGCGTTCATGACGGATCCTTTGATATGATCGGGGACAATCAGTCGGAGGTAGAGAAAAATATCGGCAGAGACCAGATCTTTGCCGTGGTAACGAAGGTGAGCCGCAAGGGCCGGATGATCGGTCCCGGCGACTTCTGGTGGAAATTTTTTGCGGGCTTCTGGCTTGCCGTGATTCCGTTCCGGCGGTTTCTCGCAGGCGCCTATGCCCGGATCGTGAGGTGAATATGCCTGTGATCTATACTGCTATTTGTGATGATGACCGGAGATCTGCGGAAAAGATCCGGGGTTATCTGGAGGAGTACGGCAGCAGGAAGCCGGAACTCCAATTTGCAATAGACGTTTTTGCCTCTTCCATGGATCTGATGACAGCCATGGAGAAGAGAGGCTACGACCTGTACCTCCTGGATATCTACATTGACGCGGTGACGGGTGTGCAGCTGGCGGAACAGATCCGCAATAAAAGCGACGACTGCCGCATCATTTTCGTGAGCAGCTCCGATAATTTCTATCGCGATGCCTTCCGAATGCGCATCGATGATTATCTGGAGAAGCCGATCGATGCGGAGACACTGCACCGGTCGCTCGACCGCATCTTCACTGACTTTGATGAAAAATATCTGTATGTGAATGACGCGACGGGGATCAGGCGCATCCCGATGAGCTCCGTGCTGTATGTCGTGTCGATGGATCATTATAAGAAGATCGTGACGACGGACGGAAGCTATCTGGTCAGAAGGACAATGGCGGAGATGACCGAAGAACTGACGGAAGAGTATTTCTATCCGCTCCATTCCCGCGTTATCGTCAATGTGCGGCGGATCGTGCGGAGCAGTCCGAAGGAGATCGAAATGGAGGACGGAGAAAGCTTCCGGCTGCCGCGCGGATCGTATCATGAGATCGGCGAGAGGATCCTCAAATATTCGATCTGATTCGATATTATTCAGCCTGATATGATACTGCCTGACGCTGTTTGGGTTGTTGTTATCCGATTTGACAGAGGAGAAGGGAATCTTTGAAAAGCCAGTTCCGACAAAATATCATCGATCTGTGGAACACCGCGCGAAGTGTTGCCGCGCTGGAACAGGATGAAGAAACGCGGCAGACGCATGTCCGGAATCTTCATGTGTTCCTGTATGCGCTGCTGGTTGTAAGCGTGATCTTCTGGATCATTCCGTTTCGAAACGGGATCCGCATAGAACTGGTCATTGTTGTGGCGGAAACAGCAGTCCTTGCGATCTCACTCCTTGTTTTGCGGCTCACCGGGTCGCATCTGGTCACATGCTTCGCACTCGTGATCATGTATCTGACAGTCATCAGTGTGTATATGATGACGAATCAGTGGCATGGCATCGGTATCAATTACCACTGGCTCTGGATCCTTCTGATCCCGATGGGAGGCTACGCCTTCACCGGCGCGATCTACGGACTGCTCCTGTCGCTTCTGGGTATGCTGCAGATGATCGTCTTCATGTGGCCACCTTTAAAGCACTTTCTGTATCTGGATGGAATGCCGGTACTGATCACCCTGCCTCTGATCTATATATCCTTCGCCATTCTGTTTTTTCTGATCCAGTGGGCCAACTCCAGAAATCATCTCTGGATGAAGGAAAAACGGTCCGAACTGGATGAGCAGAGACAGCAGTATGTGCGCTACATGAGGCAGGAACTTGCCGTTTATCAGAAAAACGACGAGATCCTCCGGCAGGCGAAGCATGATTCGCGGCATCACATGGCCGTTATTCGATCCCTCCTTGAAGAGAACGATATCGAAGGCGTAAAGCGATACCTGGAAGATCTTGACAAGAGTCTTGCCTCGGCGACGCGGGTACGCTATTGCAGCAACCAGATCGTGAACGCGATCCTCAGCATTTATTCGTCGCGCGCGGATGAAATGGGCACGAAGAGTGTCCTCCGGGCGGAGGTACCTGAGAAGATCGGCGTTGCCGACCTTGATCTGGCATCGCTGATCGGCAACATCATGGAAAATGTCACGGAAGCGCAGATGCAGGTACATTCCACGGATCGCGCGGTCCGAGCTTCCTTTGTGGGCCGCGATGATCGCCTGTTGATCCTCGTGGAAAATACCACCGATGAGGTCGTGACCTTTGAGAAAAACGGACTGCCCGTCAGCACCAGAGCACGGGAAGGCGGCGTCAGCGAGAATACAGGTACGCAGTCGATCAGGCGGAGCGCAGAGAAGTACGGCGGCTTTGCCGGTTTTTCCCAGAAAAACAAGTACTTCACGACAAAGGTCATTTTGAACTGCGGTGAAAGAAGCGAACAATAACGTAGGAACATTCGCAGGAAATACAGAAAGGAGCGGGCGATGGATTTACTGACAGATGTGCCGTCTGTGGAGCAGGTGCTCCTTGAGAAGGCGGCAAAGCGCACCGTTCCCGTAAACGGCAGCATCGAACTGCTGCCGCTTTGCAACATGGACTGCGATATGTGCTATGTGCGGCTGACCAGGGAGGAGGCTGACCAGTGCGGCAGGATCCGGACCGCGGAAGAATGGCTCGAGGCAGGCAGACAAATGGCGGAAGCGGGGACACTTTTCCTTCTGCTCACGGGAGGCGAGCCGCTCCTTTATCCGGACTTTGAAGAGGTATGCCGGGGGCTGAAGAAACTCGGGATGGTCCTCACACTCAATACGAACGGTACGCTGATCGATGAGAAAACCGCGGATTTTCTGGCATCAGTCGGGATCCGGCGGGTCAATGTCTCTCTGTACGGCGGAAGCAACGAAACGTACAGAAAACTCTGCCACAGGGAGGACGGGTATGACCGTGCCCTTCGTGGGATCCGGCTCCTGCGGGAGCGGAATGTCGATGTGCGGATCAATTATACGGTAACCTCCGCAAACTGCGCGGATGCGGACCTGATCGCCGCGATCGGACAGGAATGGAACACGCCGGTCAATACCGATGTATACATGATGCCAGCTGCGAGAGAGCGCTCCGCCGGCTTTGATTTTTCGTCGAGACTGCCCGCGAAAGAGGCGGCGGAGGTCTATGTCCGCACGAAAAGAAGAGAATTCGGTGAAGAAGGTCTCCGTCGGTTTGCCGCGGGGATCCTTGAAGAGGTGCGGCGAAACGAAGCGGATGCGGCGGATGCAGCGGCAAAGACGGCATCGGAGGGGCGAAGCGAAGAGCCGATTCCGATGGAATGTATGGCGGGGAGATGTTCGTTCACCGTCAACTGGCTCGGTGACTTGCAGCCCTGCGTCATGCTGAAGAGCCCTGCCGGAAATGTCTTCACGGACGGTTTTTCCGATGCCTGGAGGAAGGTGTCCGAGGGAATCCGCGCCGAGCGGCTTCCACTGAAGTGCAGCCGCTGTTCGAAGCGGTCGATTTGCCGGATCTGCAGGGCTGCGGCGATCTACGAGCCGTATGCGGCAGATGGCGAGGCACCGGCCTACCTCTGTGAATATTCGGAAGAGGTGCTGCGGCTTCTGACGGCACTGGCTGTGGATGAAAGTGAACGAGGAGAGACAACTCTGGCGGCGAATGAAAACGAACGCGGACAGCAAAAGTTTCCGGAGGCAAAAGCAACGGATAATAGCGAGGGAAGGGAGCAGCGTGATCGATGAGTTACATCAAACACACATACCGGCTGGGGAATTTCGTCTGCACGGTGGAAATGCCGGCAGAAATGCCCGTTCCGGCTGTTTTTGAGCTCTTCGAGACTACCGGCGCGGCACAGGACATTCCCTACGAGTACACGATCCGTATTGCCGAGAGTCTTCCGCTTGTCGAGGGGAAGCGCCTGGCGCTTCGCGATAATATGGAAGTCCTGGCGCTTCGTGATATTCCGGCGGGCCCGACGCTCTGTGATAATCCGGCAGGCTCGATGCTTCGCGATGCAATGGATCTCTCTGATGTGCGTGATCAAAGTAAAAGGGCTTTTGAGTGCCGCTACCTGGGACTTCGGGAGACCTTTTCCGGATCGCCGGAGCGGCTCGATGAGGAGCGTGCAAGGTGCTACGCGTTCACGCAGGAGACGTCTGAGAATTCCAGCCTGATCACGGTGGCGAAGGCTTACGCAGACAAGATGGACATCGATACCCTTTTCACCTCGCTCTTTTCCTTCGAAAAACGGATGCTTGCAAAAAATTCGCTGATATTGCATACTTCCTATGTTGAGGTGCGGGGGAAGGCAGTCCTTTTCTCCGGCCCTTCGGGAATCGGAAAGAGTACGCAGGGAGGTCTCTGGAAAAAGTACAGAGGCTGCGAGACGATCAACGGGGATCGCGCGCTGCTTGCCGTCGGAGACCGCATGGCATGCGGCTGGCCGGTTTCGGGAAGCTCAGGGATCTGCCGGAACGAAGCAAGAGAGATCGGCGCGATCGTTTTTCTCGATCAGGCAAAGGAAAACGCGGTGCGGACGATGCGTCCGGCAGAAGCCTTTTCCGGTCTGTTCTCACAGATCACCGTGAACCGGTGGGATCAGAACGCGGTCGGCAAAAGCTGCGATCTCATCGAGAACCTGATAGCGAACATCCCCGTGCTGCATCTTGACTGTGATATTTCCGAGGCGGCCGTGGATGTACTGGATGCGGCGCTGCCGATGTAATGAGACTTGCCCGGGAAACGGGCAGATGAATGAAAACGCCGATATTACGAAGCCCTGAGGAAAGGCTGCGGTAAAAGAGGCGATAAACAGCCGCGGTAAATAGCTGTGGTAAATGATTGCGGTTAATCGCTAGGATAACGGCTGTGAGAAAAGCCGGGAAAGGAGGACCCATGGCGGAAGAACCCAGACAAAAAGCTGCTTTTGAATCGATGGATATTTTGATCCGCCGGTGGAAGGACGGCTCCTTTCGGGAGATCCTGGATGACTGGAAATGGATCTTCTCCTACAGCAAGCGCTATAAGGGCGCGATCATTTTCTACACAGCGGTCGGCATCATCAGCACGACGCTGGGGCTGGCGGCGAGCATTGCCAGCAAGTATCTGATCGATATCATCACAGGGTACCAGACGGATAAGCTGTGGATCGCTCTCGTGATCATGATCGGAAGTGCTGCCTTAAGCCTGATTTCCTCCAATCTGCTGAATCGTTATTCCACAAAACTTTCCATCGATATCAACAATGCCATTCAGGCCGACATCTTCGATCAGATCATTGACGCCGAGTGGCTCGCGCTGAACGGATATGATAACGGCGATGTGCTGAACCGCTTTAACGCGGATATGTCAACGGTCAGCTCGAACGCGATCAGCTGGCTGCCGTCGATCGTTATTGCCCTCTACAACTTTATCGCAACGTTTTTCGTCATCTGGCATTACAGCAGGGTCATGTCGCTGATCGCTTTCGCGAGTGCGCCGGTCATGCTGCTGATGAGCAAATTTCTGATCCGGAAGCAGCGCGAATACGCGAGGAAGATGAGGGAGATCGATTCGAAGATGATGTCCTTTGAGATCGAGACCTTCTACAACATGGACACGATCAAATCCTTTGGCATTACGCCGCAGTACGGGCAGAAGCTCCGCTGGTGGCAGAAGGTGCTGCGTGATGTCAGCCTGGATTACAATATGTTCACGATAAAAACCAATATTCTCCTCGCGATCCTGGCACAGATCGTTCAGTACGCGGCCTTTGGCTACGGCCTCTTCCTTCTGTGGACACATCAGATCACATACGGCACGATGACGCTTTTCCTGGAGCAGAGAGCCAATCTCTCAGGTGCCTTCAACAGCGTCGTTTCGATCATTCCGTCCTTTCTGAGCAGTTCCGTTTCGGCACACAGGATCCGCGAGCTGGCGCAGCTTCCGAAGGAAGTTCATCTGCCGGAGAGCACCGAACTGTCCGCGAAGGCGGCAGACGGCTTCGAGGTAAGAATGAATGATGTCACTTTTTCCTACACGGGAGAAGAAAACGTGATCACGGATTCGTCCTTCGAGGCGTGCCCCGGTGAGATCGTCGCGCTGGTCGGCCCTTCCGGAGAGGGAAAAACGACGATGCTCCGCCTGATCCTCGGCCTGGTACATCCGGGTGAGGGACGGGTCTTCCTTCGTGCGTCGGACGGCACAACGGAGCCGGTCAACGCCGATACCAGATATCTCTTCTCCTATGTGCCGCAGGGAAATATGATCCTGACGGGCACCGTTGCGGAAAATCTGCGCATGGTCAGGGAAGACGCGACCGATGAGGAGATCATTGACGCGCTGAAAACCGCCTGCGCATGGGAATTTGTTCAGAAACTGCCGGGAACGATCAATTACCGGATCGGTGAGCGGGGAAAAGGCCTATCGGAAGGACAGGCACAGCGTGTGGCGATCGCGAGAGCGATCCTTCGCAGCGCCCCGATCCTGCTGCTGGATGAAGCAACCTCCGCACTGGATGTCGCGACGGAGCGCCGCGTCCTTCGCAATGTGATCGAACAGAATCCGTCGAGAACCTGCATCGTGACGACGCACCGGCCGACGGTACTGAATATGTGTAAGAGAGTATACCGCGTGAGAGATACGAAGGTCACACAGCTCACCGAAGAGGAAGCGGCGGCGATGGCGGTCGACTTCTGAGGTCCAGATCGGGAAGCGGCGGCGATGGCGGTCGACTTCTGAGAGGCATGCCGGGGAGAAGGCGGTGACCGGGCCGGCCGCATGATGGACAGTAGGAGCGGTCTGCGTGTTTAGACAGCATGAGCGAAGACAGGAGAACAGACAAGATGAAAATATACAGAACAAAAGATGATTATATCCTGCGGGTGATCGCGGGGGATGCGGTACTCGTCCCTGTCGGGGAGGACTGTGCCTTCAAGAACGCGGTGATCTCGCTCAACGGTACCGGCGCGTTTATCTGGAAGAGCCTGGCGGACGGAGCCTCTGCCGAGGCGGTGATAGAAAGCGCGCGCGAGGAATACGAGGATGAGGACGGTAAGCTGGAGGAAAATGTGCGCGGCTTTATCGGAGAAGGTGTCCGACTCGGTATGATCACGGAGACAGAAGAGGATGATTGATATTCATGCACATATCCTGCCGGGCGTCGATGACGGTTCACGATCGGCGGAAATGTCGGTCACGATGCTGCGGGAGGCGTACGAAAGCGGTGTGACCGCGATCGCGGCGACCCCGCACTGCAATATTCCCGGAGAATTCGGAAATTACTGGGACGACGTTTTTGCCGGGAGATACAGAGAACTCAGAGACGAAGCGAAGAGGGAAGGAATCCCGATCGTGATCCTTTCCGGCGCGGAGATCTACGCGACACCGGATCTGCCGGATCTGCTGGATGAGGGCAGAGTCCGTACACTCAATGCAACGCCGTATTTCCTGACCGAATTTGCCTTCGATGAGGATCCGTCCTTTTGCTTCCGGATCCTGGAGCAGTGCGCCGCCAGGGGGTACCGCCCGGTCATCGCGCATCCGGAAAGGTACTATTTCCTGCAGGACGATCCGCAGATCGCCTACGAATGGTGCAGAGCGGGATACAAGCTGCAGATCAATAAGGGAAGCCTTCTGGGCAGGTTCGGACCGGATGAAAAAGAACTGGGCATGAGCCTGATCGGGCACGGACTGGCAGCCTGCGTGGCAAGCGACGCGCACAGACCGGATTGGCGGAGTACCCGGATGGACGAACTGCGGGAGATCCTCGAGGAGAATTTCGGGCGGGAATACGCCGGATTGCTCACAACGGATAATCCGCGCCGGATCCTGAAGGGACAGGACACGACCGGCTACACGCCGCAGAGCTACCTGTAAGCGGCGTAGCGGGAACGCAGAACGCGGGAACGCAGAACGCGGAAATTGCAGAACGCGGAAATGCAGATCGTGGAAATTGCAGAACGCGGGAATACAGACGCGGAAACCCGGAACGCTGCCGGCAGGCGCACGGTAAACAGATAACGATCGACGAGAGGAAGGAATACAGATCAGATGAAAAAACTTCGGATTTTTCTGCTGCTCTTTTTTGTGGTAACGGCAGCCGTTTTTGGTGCTACCTGGATCCGCAACTATATGAACAGAGACGTCACACCGCCGGTGATCGAGGCAGATCAGGATGAGATCACTGTGCCGGTCGGCGCGGGCGATGACGAACTGCTGGCGGGATTGACGGCAACCGACAATAAGGACGGAGATGTTACCGGATCCCTGGTTGTCGTGTCACGCTCAAAGTTTATCAGCGACGCGACACTGAAAGTGGTTTACGCAGCCTTTGATAAACACAACAACGTAGGAACCTATACGAGAAAGGTGACATATTCGGACTATGTTCCGCCGCACTTCACGCTGACACAGCCGCCGGTCTATCGGAGCGGTCAGCTGAATACGGAACCGGAATCCCTGTTCGGTGCCGAGGACTGCCTGGACGGAGATCTCTCCGGCCAGATCCGTGTGAGTTACGTGGATGAGACGGCGTACAGCATTGACACGGGAAGTGATGAGGAAGCAGACGTGCCGATCCTTGTGACGGTAACGAACTCTGCCGGTGATACGGCGGAACTGTCGTTGAAGCTCCGTATCCTCCCGGATAAAGAATATCAGACGCCGGCACCGGCACTTTCACAGTATGTTGTCTATACGAAAGCCGGTCAGACTCCGGATCTGGAGGCACTGAAAAGCGGCATCTGGTATTCCGGCTCGGTGCAGCCCTTTACCGATGACGCGACATATTCGGCAAAGGATATTTCGGTCGACAGCGCGGGACTGGACGTGAATACGCCGGGCGTCTACGAGGTTACGTATTCGCTGAACGGAAGCAGTGTGGAGATGGTGGACAACGCACCGGTAACGACGTCCTACGCTCTCGGAAAAACGACCTTGTACGTAGTTGTGGAGGAATAAGATGGAAGAAAGAGAAAAAAAATATTCCGACACAGAGATCCGCATCGACGGATACAGCATGCTGACCGATGTGTTGAAAAATCTGTGGGCCGTGTTTCTCGGAGCACTGGCAGCGGCGATGATCGTAACGATGATCTCGCAGGCGAATTTTTCCACGACCTATACGGCGAACGCGACTTTTGTAATCACCACGAAACAGGCCGGGACTTACACACAGTCCAATCTGAGCGCGGCACAGGTCATGGCAGAGGCTTTCAGCAATGTTCTGAACAGCGCTCTCCTGAAGAAAGAGGTCTGCCGCGATCTGAACATCAGTGAATTCGACGCAACGGCGACGGCGTCCGTCATCGATGAAACGAATCTGATGACGCTGACTGTCACGGCAGCGACGCCGGAGAGAGCCTACAAGATCACACAGTCGATCATCAAGAACTACGCGAATCTGACGCAGTATGTTTCTGACAATATGATCATGCAGGTGCTGCAGCAGCCGGGAGTTCCCGAGTATCCCGACCAGATGTTTTCCGCCTCGTCCCGGGCAAAAAAAGTTTTTGCCGGAACCTTCGTGCTCCTGATCGTCTGCTTTATGGCACTTTCCTGGCAGCATGACACGATCAAATCGGAGGCGGATCTGAATGACAAGCTCGATGCGCGCGATCTTGGCATGATCTATCATGAGAAAAAAAGACCGGGCAAGAAGAAAAATCTCCTGATCGGAAGCGGCAGGGTCGGCTTTGAATTCAATGAGAGATTCCGGAAGATCGCCGCGATCACGGCTTCCACAGCCCGCCAGAATAAGGCAAAAACGATTCTTGTGACGAGCGTGGAAGAGGGTGAGGGCAAGACAACGGTTGCCGCCAATCTGGCTATGACCCTGGGACGCCAGGACTATAAGGTGGCGCTGGTGGAAGGCAATCTGATAGATCCGGGACTGTACCGGATCTTCGATATGGCGGTGGATCCCTCCATGTCTGTTTCAGCCGTATTGGCTGGCTATGCCAAAAAGATTCTGTTTCTCGAGGATAAGAATCTGCATCTGGTACTGGATGCGGAGAGACACAAGAACTCCGCGGATCTGGTATCCTCTACGCAGTTTATCAACCTGATCAAAATTCTGCGGGAATCGATGGATTACGTGATCATCGATACGCCGGCCATGAGCAGTTCCTCCGATGCGGAGGCGATCGCCGATTACGCGGATATGAGCCTTCTCGTTGTCGGTTATAATCGTACGGACAGCGGCGATCTGAATGACGCGGCGGATGCTCTTCGCGACTGCAGCGCGTCCTTCGGCGGCTGTATACTGAATGAAGTCCGGACGCTTCCGGGCGGCAGAAGAGCAACGGCGGGTTACGGAAGTTACGGGCGCTACGGCCGGTACGGTCACTACGGCCATTACGGGCGCTACGGTAATTACGGTCACTACGGCCGGTACGGACGTTATTACAATGCCGACGCGGCGGACGTATCGAAGCGGTCCTCCGCGGCGAATGACGGAAAGGAGGCGGGAGTATGAGCGAGTATTCATCCTATCGGGCCTCCGAAAAAAGGGAAGAATTGAAGAAGATCGACTTTATGTCGTTTGTCACGGATTTTCTGCACACGTTCCGCCGGCTCTGGTGGATCCCGGTTCTGCTGGCGGCTGCGCTGGCGGCGGCCTTCTACTTCCGTGTTCGCGTCTCCTATGTTCCTGTCTATACGGCAGAGGCGACCGTTTCCGTGACGGGAAAGAGCGGCATCGGCTATGACGGTGCCGATGCGCAGACGGCCAGCCAGGTGGGAAAAGTTTTTCCCTATATTCTGACGAGCGGCGCACTCTCCGGAATCGTCGCGGAAGATCTCGGTATGGAGGCGATCCCGGGAAATATACAGGTGACGAATATCGAGGGCACGAACCTGCTGACGATCGATGTGACGGCGGATGACGGCGAAACAGCCTATGAGATCCTGCAGTCAGTGATCAAAAATACGCCCGACGTGGCGCAATATGTAGTCGGTCCGACGAATCTCGAAGTGATCGATGATAACGGTGTTCCGCAGGACGGCGGAAAGCTTGTGACCGAGCGCGGCTCGATCAAAAAAGGCGCGATGGCGGGAATCCTTCTCGGCATTCTGGTCATCGTCCTGTATATGTACACATTCCGGACGGTACGCACGGAAGAGGATCTGAAATCGGTCATCAGCGCGCCCTGTCTCGGCGTTCTGCCTCGATACCGCCTGCGCAAACGGGCGCGTTCCGAAGGAAAGGGCATCAATATTCTCGATGATAATCCGCAGCAGGACTACGTAGAGGCGATGCGGCTGATCCGCACCCGTCTGGAGCGGCGCATGGCGGAGAAAAAAACGAAGACGCTGATGGTCACCAGTTCGATCCCCGGAGAGGGCAAATCGACGGCAGCGGCCAATCTGGCGATCTCGATGGCGAAGAAGGGCCGCAAGGTCATTCTGGTCGACTGTGACCTTCGAAATCCGTCTCTGCAGAGTATCTTCGGCGTAGAAGGAACCTTCCCGGGTCTTGCGGAAGTTTTGCGCGGCAAAGCGGGAGCATCCACGGCACTGGCAAGAATCGGCGATGATACGATGAACCTGCGGGTGCTCATGGGAGCATCGACACCAAGTGAACATGTGGAGATCCTCGGCAGCAAGGCGATGGGCGAACTGATCAGAACGCTGCGTTCTTCCTGTGATGTGCTGATTCTGGACACACCGCCGTCGGCGATGCTCGTTGATGCGATGATGCTGGTTAAACATGTGGATCTGGCATTGTATGTAGTGATGGCGGATTACGCGAGAAGACAGTACGTTGTGAAGGGCGTGAAAGAACTTTCCGAGATCGGGATCGGCCTTGCGGGCTGCATCCTGAACGGAGGAACAAAGAAATAAAGGCTGTTGACGCAAAAAAACTGCCAACGCAAAGACGCTTCCGCTCTATTCAGCTCGCAGCGGCACATAATGCCCCGCTTCGCTGGCGTTCAGTGCACTTGCGCCCGCCGTGCGAGATATCGTGCAAGTACGAATCTCGCACGGCGGGCTTGCCCCGAAGGACGGGGCATAAGTGCCGGCGGCTTCATAAGCTTTGCGTAGTGGCAGTCTTTTGCGTCCTGCAGCTAATTTGTTGTACCACCATAGCTTCCCGGCGCGAGACGACAACAAATTTCCCTAAATCTTGCTTTTTTGTTGTCTCGCCAGGACTTCCCGGACGATTGCACTGCACAAGCCACACTTTTTGGCAAAACCGAGAATCCCGATGCCTTTAAACAATGAAAATTTCTGCGTTATACATCGAAAATCAACTTTACGGTACTTATCGCTGATTCAGCTCTGAAAGATTGGGTGAATCTGCATCGATAATACGAATCAAGAAGATTTCCGATTCATCCAATTCCTAAAAGCAACACTTTTCCCGAGATCATACATCGATCGCCGTCAAATTTCTTTCATTTCGATGCCCGGCATATCTTCCCGGCGCGGGGCGACAACAAATTCCCCTAAATCTTGCTTTTTTGTTGTCCCACCAGGGCTTCCCGGCGCAGGACGACAACAAATTCCCCTGAATCTTGTTTTTTTGTTGTTCCGCCGTCGAAAAAAGATATACCCCCCACACACAAGATATACCCCCACAAGTCCTTGAAATACTGGGCTTGTGGGGGGTAATCGTTTTATTTTATAACTCGGTTATTACCAACACGTTTTGTCCTATAACTCCTAATTTATAAAAAAGTCCCCTTGGATGGACAACGTGTTCTTTTTGGCGTTGTCTGTCTAAGGGGACTTTGTTTATCAGCTTCGGTTTTCTGCGAGTTCGATCAGTTGGAGAAGGCTGCTTACTTCCGCGCCTTCGTGATATGCCAGCCCATATCGATAGCGGATCGGCTGCGAGGGATGCGAGGCATTGAAGATGTCGATCTGCGCGTCGACTTCCCGGAGAAAGCTGTCGATCGCGGATGCGCCGCCGTTGTCGAAGACGGCCAGCAGTGCATCGCGGCCGCGGACACCTAGAAGGCATTTGCCGGCTGCACAGCCGGAGAGGATGCCGTAGAAGTCTGCGAGAGAAGCGGAAGATCGACGGTCCGCATCGGTTGTGAGTTTGAGTGAGAGAGCCGCCGTATCGTCCGGAAGAGCTCCCGTGAGGCTCGTCGCGATCCGGTCATCAAGGGATGCCGCCTGCCTGGACTCATCCGGCGGGGTATCTTCTACGGCTTCGTTGATCTTCTCCTGATAGCGGCCGTAGATGCCGAAATCGAGGAAGAGAAAGATAAAACTCAGAGCAAACAGCCCCCACAGCAGGATGTTGTACTGGCGAAGCAGGAAGCACGCCACGGCCGCAGCCGCAAGGAAGATCAGCTGCAGGGACTTGAATCGAATATATTTTTTCATGAAAATTACTCCCTTTCTGACTGCATTTCACTGCATATCATTCTATATTACTCCACATTACCGCTTACTGTGGCCGTCGGAATCTTCCTCGTCGGAATCCTTCATCGCAGGCGCAGGTTCTTCAGCATCGTCCGATCCTTCAGCCGGGAAATCATCGTCCGGCCTCGCACTGCCGTCAGCCTCATCATCCGGCCTCGCGCTGCCGACGGTCTCATCGTCCGGGCGGGGAACGGCGCGGCCGCGGACGTTTTTCGCAACGAGCGTCATTGCGTAGACGATGACCGGCACAACGATGGTGCAGAATACGGCGCTCATCAGGAGTCCCTTCGCGTAAGGACTTTTCATCAGCGCGAAGACCATCGTCGATGCATAGAGCGCAAGAAGCAGGATGATGCCGATCAGAGCAATGATGCGGCGTAATTTATCATTTTTCATTGAGAGCCTCCGTAAGTAAAATACCTGTCTAAAAAATGATACTTGATTCGGGGAAAAACGGCAAGGTTTAATAAAAACTTTAGAGGAGTTCAATTGCAAAAGGGGCTTTCATGCGATAAAGTATATACAATTGAAACATTTCGGAGGAAAGCCATATGAATAATAAATTTAGAGATCGGCTGATCCGCTTCATGCAGGGGCGTTACGGCGTGGACGAATTTGAAAAAGTCCTGTACTGGATCGCGATGGCGTTTCTGATCGCATCCCTGATCGTGAAGAGCCCGATCCTGCAGATCGCGGTCCTCGGCCTTTTTGCCTATACGATCTATCGGATCATTTCGAAAAACATCGAGGCCAGACGGGCGGAAAACCGCTGGTATCTGGGTGTCAGAGAGAAGATCGTCTACTTCTTCCAGGGCGGGATCAAGCAGGCATCGGACAAGGAACATGTTTATTTTCGCTGCCCGAAATGCCGCCAGATGGTGCGTGTGCCGCGCGGCCACGGAAGGGTGGAGATCCGATGCCCCAAGTGCCGTCACAAATTTATCCGCGAGACCGATCGCTGAGGCGGATCATGAGGCGAACCCGCGAGACCGGTCACGGAGATCGATCACGGTGCGGATCGCGAAACCCGGCCACACTGAGGCGGATGTTTGCAAGGAGACAGGATGTTCGGATATATTACCATTGACAGAGGAGAACTGAAGGGGAAGGATTATGACAAATACCGCGCGTATTACTGCGGTGTCTGCCAGGATCTGAAAGCCTCCTGCGGGCAGGCCGCCCGCGCGACGCTCACTTATGATTGTACCTTTCTCGCGATTCTTCTGACGGGGCTCTATGAAGAGGGCCTCGACCGGTCCGAGACGCGGTGCATACTGCATCCCGGCCGGAAGCTGCCCGTCATTCGAAATAAATTCACGGCCTACGCCGCGGATATGAATCTGCTGCTGGTCCGCCAGAATCTGCTGGATGACTGGCTTGATGACAGAAACCTGCGGTCACTGGCCGCCGCGAAAGCACTGGAGAAGCCTTACCGCCGGACAGCGGCGCGGTATCCGCGGCAGAACGCGGCGATCGAAGAGTATCTGGTGAAGCTGCATGAGGCGGAAAAACGAGGCGAGAGGTCGCTCGATTACTGCTCGGGCCTCACCGGTGAGCTGATGGCGGAGATCTTCGCTTATACCGAGGATATGTGGCAGAAGGATCTTCGTCGGATCGGCTTCTGGCTCGGCAAATTCATCTATCTGATGGATGCCTGGGATGATGTGGAGAAGGATAAAAAGAGCGGAAATTACAATCCCTTTGTTTTTCTCCCGGAAAGCGGGCATTTCGACGATGAGGCGGGGGCAGTTCTGACCATGATGGCATCCGAGGCGGCGAGAGCCTTCGAGCGCCTGCCGATCCTCGAAAATGTGGACATACTGCGCAATATATTGTATTCTGGAATATGGACAAATTATCGAAAGAAGCGCGCTGAAAAGGCCGGAAAGGCAGCAGAGGCGGCTTCGGATTCCCCGGCGGCTGAACCGGAGAAGAAACAGGAGTAAGATGCGAGATCCTTACAAGATCCTCGGCGTATCCCCGGATGCTTCGGATGAAGAGATCAAGAAAGCATACAGGACGCTGAGCAGAAAATATCACCCCGACGCGAATATCAACAATCCGCACAAGGAACAGGCGGAGGAGATGTTCAAGATCGTGCAGCAGGCGTATCAGCAGATCCAGGATGAGCGCGAACACGGCACGGGCGCGGGACAGAATGAAAGTAACGGCGGCTACGGCGATTTCGGCAGTTTCGGCGGTTTTGGCGGCTTCGGAGATTACGGAAGCTTCGGCGGGTATTCCCGCGGCAATGAGCGCTCGGAAGAAAACCCGCGGATGCAGGCAGCCGCCAATTATATTAACTCGGGACATTTCACGGAGGCAATGCATGTGCTGAACGATATCCCGGAGCGAAGCGGTGAATGGTATTACCTGCACGCGATCGCCAATGCCGGTCTCGGCAATAATGTGGAAGCGCAGAGCGACGCCAAACAGGCTGTGGAGCTGGAACCCGAGAATGAGCAGTTTTTGCTTCTGCATCAGCGCCTTGCCAGCGGCGGCGACTGGTACAGCACGATGGGCCAGGGCTACGGTTACAATATGTGCGGCACGGGAAACGCAAGCGCCGCATCCTGCTGTCTGGGGCTGGCTGCCTGCATGAGCTGCTGCTGTTGCCCGTACGGCGGCTTTTTCTGTTGTTGAATGATACAAACCGGAGGGAATTATGGAAGAAAAACTTTGGGTCACACAATATATTCACGAACTGGACCGCGAGAAGAGAAAAGAGATCCTCGACGCGGCAATTGAGGCAGAGGGGCTTTCTCCGGAAAATGAGCTGCGCAGAAAACTCTATGAGGCGCGTTATGCCTCTTCGTCAAACGGCGATGTGGATTACTTCATCCGCGGCTGGCTGGGCATGTTCTATCTGCACGGATCCGGCAAGGGACTCTTCGCGAAGAAGAAACTGGAGCGGGAGATCAATTCCGTCAAATCCGATTGGAAGGTGGCACTTGCCGAGGAGTACGGGGAGACGGGAAGAACGGTCCTGTATCAGGAGCTTGTAAATATGACCTGTCTCTACATTTCGCTTTGTCAGAAGGATAAAGCCTACGGCTCGGTCCTTCTCGGAATCGGCCGTATGAAACCGGAATCGCTTGCGGCGAAGATCGCTACGGATGTCTATCGCATTGCTTACCAGACACCGAAGGATCTGAAGCGCGAGGAGGAATTCGCACTCTTCACGCAGGCGGCAACCGAGGGATTTTCGATCATGTTCCCGAAGGAGGAAGGCCTCCTGACGGATAAAATTAACGGAGGAAAATAATGGCATTTGATCCGGATAACCGCAACTCGAATGAGCCGGGCAATAATAATAACAGACAGCAGGCGCTCTGGATGATCCTGGTATGTCTCCTGATCAGCCTTCTGCTGTTCGGTCTGTTCGGAAATGTATTTAATAACGGAAAAACAAAAGAGATCACCTACAGTGAGTTCGTCACGATGGTGCAGGACAAGGAAGTAAAAGAGGTCGTTCTCGAGGATACAAAGATCCTTATTACGCCGGTGAAGGAACCGCAGGCCGGTGTAAAAACGACCTATTCCGCGACGCTCTTAGGTGACGAGAACAGTCTGACCGAGCTTCTTAAAGACACGGACATCGAATATTCGAAGAAGGCGACCAGCCTGGCCGCGACGATCCTTTCCGCCGTATTGAGCATCGTTCTTCCGATGGTCGTTCTGCTGATCGGCATGCAGATCCTCATGCGCTCGATGGGCAAGGGCGGCATCATGGGTGTCGGCAAGAGCAAGGCAAAAACGTACGTCCAGGCGGATACCGGCGTGACCTTCGCGGATGTGGCCGGTGAAGAAGAGGCGAAGGAGTCTCTCGTGGAGGTCGTTGATTTCCTGCATAATCCGGGGAAATATACCGCGATCGGCGCGAAGCTTCCGAAAGGCGCTCTTCTTGTAGGACCGCCCGGAACCGGAAAAACACTTCTCGCCAAGGCTGTTGCCGGCGAGGCGAAGGTGCCGTTTTTCTCCCTTTCGGGATCGGAATTTGTCGAGATGTTCGTCGGTGTCGGTGCATCCCGTGTCCGCGACCTCTTCGAAGAGGCGAAGAAGCAGGCACCGTGCATCATCTTCATCGATGAGATCGACGCGATCGGCAAGACCCGTGATTCTCATTACGGCGGCAACGACGAGCGCGAGCAGACACTGAACCAGCTCCTGGCGGAGATGGACGGATTTGACAGCTCCAAGGGACTTCTCGTGATCGGTGCGACAAACCGCCCGGAGGTACTTGATCCGGCGCTGCTTCGTCCGGGACGCTTCGACCGGCGCGTCATCGTGGACCGGCCGGATCTCAAGGGACGTATCGATATTCTGAAGGTACACGCGAAGAAGGTGCTTCTCGACGAAACCGTCGATTTTAACGAAGTAGCTCTCGCGACAAGCGGCGCGGTCGGCTCCGACCTCGCCAATATGATCAATGAGGCCGCGATCCTCGCCGTCAAGCACGGACGCCGCGCGGTCTGCCAGAAGGACCTGCTGGAGGCGGTGGAGATCGTCCTCGTCGGCAAAGAGAAGAAGGACCGCATCCTCAGCAAAGAGGAACGGCGCATCGTCTCCTACCACGAGACGGGCCATGCTCTCGTGAGCGCCCTGCAGAAGGATTCCGAGCCCGTACAGAAGATCACGATCGTACCGCGTACGATGGGCGCGCTCGGTTACGTGATGCAGGTGCCGGAAGAGGAGAAGTATCTCAACAGCCGCAATGAGCTGAAGGCAATGATCACCGGTATGCTCGCGGGCCGCGCTGCCGAGGAGATCGTCTTCGGCGATGTGACGACCGGCGCGTCCAATGATATTGAGAAGGCAACAAAGATCTGCCGCGCGATGATCACGCAGTACGGCATGTCCGAGAAATTCGGTCTGATAGGCCTGGCGGAGACGGAGAACCAGTATCTCGGCGGAAAGGCATATCTGAACTGCGGTGACGAAACGGCCACAGAAATCGACCATGAAGTAATGAAGATGCTGAAGGAAGCCTACGAAGAGGCGAAGCGCCTGATCAATGAGAATCGTGACGCGCTCGACCGCCTGGCAGGCTACCTGATCATTCAGGAGAGCATCACCGGCAAGGAATTCATGCAGATCCTGCATACCGTTCAGAAAGAACGCGAGAATCCGGTCGATGTAGAAGCCATCGATGCCGCGCAGGCTCCGCGCTCCGATGAGCTGCAGGAGGTGAGCGCACCGGCAGAGAAGGAGCAGGCTCCGCGCTCTGATGAGCTGCAGGAGGTAAGTACACCGGCGGCGAAGGAAACTGCCGCACAGCCACTTCCTACGGCGAAGCAGGACCGCCCGGCATCTATTGAGCCGGATAAGGAGAAAGCGGCGAAGGAAGGCAAGCTTCCCTTCGAAGAAGCCGCGAAGGCAGCCGGCATTGATCTCTCGGGAATGGATGACGCGGACAAAGAGAGCAAATAAATATCTTTTGTACGTCCTGTACAAGTTCAGCGAGTAGGAGGGGATCCCCTCCTACTCGTTCATTTCCACCGTGCCTTCCGGCGATCATCCGACGTATTCCTGCGATCGTCCGGTAGTGCGTACAGATCGTCCGGCGGTGCGGACAGGCAATAAAGGAGTTGAAGTTTATGATAGAAGGCCTCCATCTGAACGAGGATTTTCATCTTGAAGAAGAATTGAAGAAGCTTCCCGGTAAGCCGGGCGTGTATATCATGCACGGCAGAAATGACGAGATCATCTACGTGGGCAAGGCTGTCAGCCTGAAAAACCGCGTGCGCCAGTATTTTCAGAGCAGCCGAAAGAAGAGATTGAAGATCTACAGCATGCTTCCCCAGGTCTCCCGGTTCGAATATATCGTGACCGATTCCGAGGTCGAGGCACTCGTTCTGGAGTGCAATCTGATCAAGGAGAACCGCCCGAAATATAATACGATGCTGATGGATGACAAGGCATATCCATTCATCAAGGTAACGGTGAACGAAGCCTTCCCGCGTGTTCTCTACGCGCACAAGATGAAGAAGGACAAAGCACAGTATTACGGACCCTACCCGGACGCGACGGCCGCCAAGGAAACAGTCGATCTGGTGAAGAAGCTCTACTCGATCCGAAACTGTCAGAGAAAACTTCCCGCCGATATCGGCAAAGACCGGCCGTGTCTGTACTACCACATTCATCAGTGCAAGGCACCCTGTCAGGGGTGGGTATCCGAGGAGGAATACGGCCGGCAGGTCGCTGCTGCCCGCGATTTTCTGAACGGTAAGACGGAGGATGTACTGGTCGATCTGAAGGCGAAGATGGCAGACGCGGCGCAGGAGCTGCGCTATGAGGAAGCGGCGACCTACCGCGATCTGATCGAAAGCGTGCGCAAGACTAGCGAGCGGCAGAAGATGGCCGCTTCCGGCGGTGATGATACCGATGTTCTGGCACTGGCTGCCGACGGCGGTGACGGCATCGTGCAGGTATTTTTTGTTCGCGACGGCAAGCTAATCGGCAGGGATCACTTCTATCTGCGCATCGGCGAGGATGAGACGCGCGGCGAGGTGCTGCAGAGCTTCATCCAGCAGTTCTACGCCGGCACGCCGTTTATTCCCAGAGAACTGATGCTCTCGGATCCGATCGAGGGTACCGAAGTTCTGGAAGCCTGGATGACGGAGAAAAAAGGTACGAAGGTGCAGATCAAGGTGCCGCAGAAGGGTACGAAGGAAAAACTCGTCGACCTGGCTCTTCGCAACGCGGAGATCATTCTCAAGCAGGACAGGGAGCGGATCAAGCGCGAGGTGGACAAGACGATCGGAGCGATCGGGGAAATCGGCGACTGGCTTTCCATGGAAGCCCCGGAGCGGATCGAGTCCTACGATATCTCCAATATCAGCGGTTACCAGTCCGTCGGATCGATGGTCGTTTACGAGAAGGGACGGCCCAAGAAGCAGGATTACCGCAAATTCCGCATCAAATCCGTGGAAGGACCAAACGACTACGCAAGCATGGAAGAGGTCCTTACGAGGCGTTTTACGCGCGGAAAAAACGAAGAGAGCGGCTTTGACCGCCTGCCTGATCTGATCCTCATGGACGGCGGCAAGGGACAGGTCAACATCTGCCTGGAGGTCCTCGACAAGCTGGGACTGTCGATTCCTGTAGCCGGCATGGTCAAGAATGACAAGCACCGCACGCGCGGACTCTATTTCGAAAATACCGAGATCCCGATCAGCGCGGATTCCGAAGGGTTCCACCTGATCACGCGCATCCAGGACGAGACACACCGTTTTGCCATCGAATATCACAGACTCCTCCGAAGCAAGGAGCAGGTACATTCGATCCTTGATGATATCCCGAATATCGGAGCGCGCAGAAGACGGGAACTGATGCGCCATTTTCCGGGCATCGACGACATCAGAAACGCGGAGGTCGAAGATCTCAAGGCTCTTCCGTCGATGGATGCCCGTTCGGCACAGAGCGTCTATGATTTTTTCCATACGGCAAAGCAGGAGCCGGTGGCAGCGCAGGATGAAGCGCAGGATGAAGCACAGGATAACGCACATGATAACGCACAGGATAACGCACAGGATAACGCACAGAATGAAACCCAGGGTGAAACACGCAGCTGATTTTCTTGTACCTCCTCTGTCGAGGTGCTAGAATGAGAGTATCGCATCAGGCGGAGCGGAAGCGATCGCTCCATCGCCATTTATCCACATAGAATTCACGGGAGGACTGTATGACTGCTAAATATATCTCTCTGGAGACACTCGAAAAAGATATGGATCTGAAAAATCTGACGCCGGGTGTAGACCTGAATGTAAATCGCCTGACCGTTCCGGACATCAACCGTCCGGCGCTTCAGCTGACCGGCTACTTTGAGCACTTCGCCAACGAGCGTCTGCAGGTCATCGGTAATGTAGAATTTTCCTATCTGCAGCACCTGGATATGGAAACAAGGACGAAGGTCTATGAGGACTTCATTTCTCACGATGTACCGTGCGTCGTTTTTTCCTCCATGGAAGAACCGGGTGAAGAACTGATCGCGCTGGGAGAGAAGCATCAGGTCCCGACCTTCAAGACGACAAAAACGTCCTCTGCCTTCACGGCGGAAGTAATCCGCTGGATGAATGTGAAACTGGCACCGACGATCTCGATCCACGGCGTACTCGTCGATATCTACGGCGAGGGTGTCCTGATCATGGGCGAGAGCGGCATCGGTAAATCCGAGGCGGCACTGGAACTGATCAAGAGAGGGCATCGTCTCATCTCCGATGATGTGGTGCAGATCAGCCGTGTCAGCGACGTCGAACTGATCGGTACATCGCCGGATATCACCCGGCACTTCATCGAACTTCGCGGCATCGGCATCATCGATGTCAAGACCCTGTTCGGTGTAGAAAGTGTAGAGAATACACACTCGATCGACCTCGTGATCAAGCTGGAGGAGTGGGACAAGGACAAGGTATACGATCGTCTCGGTCTGGAAGAAGAATATACGGAATTCCTCGGCAACAGGATCGTCTGTCATTCCCTTCCGATCCGCCCGGGCCGTAACCTTGCCGTCATCTGTGAGACCGCAGCCGTAAACCACAGACAGAAGAAGATGGGTTACAACGCGGCGCAGGAGCTGTACAAACGTGTGCAGGCAAACCTGGCAAAGAAACGCGCGGAGCACGCGAGCGAGGACTGAAGATAACCCGAAGAACAAAAGAAAACAAAGGACGCCGGAACCGGAGTACATATCAGATGTTGCCCGGTTTCGGCGTCCTTTTGCGTTTTTGCATTTTCAATTCGCAATTTACGGTTTACGCGGTTTACGGAAAGCTTAGTTGTGGAAGCCGATCCGTACGACGTGTTTGTGATGCATGTCGGTGATCCAGTCTACATCATCGGTGAACCATTCCATGATCTCGAGCATCTTTGTTTCCCAGTCGATCGTCGCGCGGCGGTCCGCTTCCGTCTCCTCGGTCTCCATGGTGACGTCAATCTCGTCATAGCCGAAGATATACCGGCCGGCATTCCAGATCGAGAAGTTGCTGTCCGGACCCGGATCCGGGACACCATTCCTTGCCTCAACGAGGGCGTCGTGGCGGGCCTTGTATTCCTCCTGGAAATCCCCCTTCAGCTGCGTCGCAAAAACGCGGTGGCGGATAAGTTCCTTGTTCTGCCGGACGATGCCGAAGTCATGGTACATCAGGCGCATTTCTTCGGCCGGAGAGGAGATCCACTCAAAGGTATCCCCCATCTTCGCCATCAGTGCGTCAAATTCCTCTTTCTGGGCGGCGTTCGGCTTCGGTGAGAAGATATCATTCTCATAGTATGCGAAGACGAGATCCTCCATGTTCCACAGGCTGAAATTACTGATCTCCAGGTCATCGAGCAAGTGTGTCAGATCGTTCCAGATCCTGCCGAGTCCGGCACGGAAATCATGGAAGGCGCCTTCCTTTATCTTCAGTGCAGCTGCGTGTCTGTTCATAACGTTTTTCCCCCCGATCAATGAGTTTGTGAGTACAAAACGCACGGGAAAATATGCCGTGCCTCTATCTATCATAGCGGCTTTCGGGCGGGAACTCAAGAAGGACGTTCAAACCGTTTATTAACTGATTTTTGCAGGATCTCCGCTGTAGATTTTGAATTGTCCGAATGGTATAATTATTAAGAATATTATCAATTTTTAACCGGCGGAATTGCCGGATGGGAGTTCAATGGAAAATGAATTAAAATTTGCCGTTCTGATCGACGCGGACAATGTATCAGAGAAATATATCAAGATCATTCTTGACGAAACGGCCAACAACGGCGTGGCAACAATTAAGAGAATTTACGGGGACTGGACCAGCACCCGCATGACTTCATGGAAAAACGTACTGCTCGACAATTCAATCATTCCGATGCAGCAGTACAGCTACACGATCGGGAAAAACGCAACGGATTCGGCAATGATCATCGATGCGATGGATCTGTTGTATTCCGGAACGGTCGATGGTTTTTGCCTCGTATCGTCGGACAGTGATTTCACCAGGCTGGCAGCGCGTCTCCGGGAAGCGGGAAAACGCGTGATCGGCATGGGCGAAAGCAAGACGCCGCAGCCGTTTATCGCGGCCTGTGACCAGTTCAAGTATCTGGATCTGCTCTATGTGCAGAAGAAGCAGGAAGTGGAAGCGGAGAAGCGGCAGGCGAAGACCGCGGCGCGTAAGGCTGCCAGAGATAAGAATAATGAGCAGAGAGAACTGGAGCGCAAGCGCCAGAAGGATCTTAACCGTGTGCGCAATACGATCAATGCGATCCTCGATAAATTTTCCGATGATGACGGCTGGCTCTTCTCCGGAAAACTGGGAGACCAGCTTTCCAAGAGAATGCCGGATTTCGATGTGCGGAACTTCGGATTCAATAAATTCACGTCTTTCCTGAAATCGCTCAGCAACTATGAGTACAGGGAAGTATCGGATGCCAATAAACAGAAGCAGATCTATTTCCGTATGAAGACACGGATGCAAAAAGCGGATGCAACGGATGCGGAGACAGGCACAGTTGCAGAGACCAATGAGGCAGCGGCAGAGAGCATTGAGGCAGCTGAGACAGTTGAGGGTGCGGCTGCAGAGACCGTTAAGGGTGCGGCAGCGGCGGATTCGACAACAGCTGCGGAGCCTGTGGAGATGACGGCAGTCGCTGAGGACATTGAGACGGCGGCAGCCGCAGAGACTGTCGAGACAGCGCCGGCTGCAGAGACCATTTCCGAGACAGCGCCGGCTGCAGAGACCATTTCCGAGACAGCGCCGGCTGCAGAGACCATTTCCGAGACAGCGCCGGCTGCAGAGACCATTTCCGAGACAGCGCCGGCTGCAGAGACAAGTTCTGCGGCTGCGCCTGCCGGTGAGAGCGCCGCAGAGATGACCGCGGAGGTAATTGCAGAGCCTGCTGAAAAGGCAGCAACAGAAGAGAACGCATCGACTGCACAGGCTGCAACTGATGCGGGTGAGCCATCTGCGGCGGAAGCGAGTGCAGAGACTGTGAAGCCAAAGGCAAAACGTTCCCGCGGCGGCCGCAGAAAGAAGGCAGCAGCAGCGGAACAGAAGGTTGATAAAGCTGCCGAGGCAACGTCAGAATCGGCAAAGCAGGAAGATGACGTAAAGGCGGAGACGGAGAGACCTGCTGCGGAGAGCGCAGAATCTGCACCGATGGCGAACACAGCATCAGCATCTGCGGAGAATGCAGAACCTGCATCGGCAGAGAGCGCAGAACCTGCAGCTGCAGAGAAGCCGAAAACGAAGCGTTCCCGCGGAGGTCGCAGAAAGAAAGCCGCGACTGACGGAGACACTGTCCAGACAAGGACAGCCGCGACAGACGAAGACACTGCCCAGACAAAGACTGCCGAAGGAGATCCTGCCCTGACGGAGGCGAAGGATGAAACCAAATCAAAAACCGGCGGCAGGAAGAAGGCAGCGTCATCGAGAACCAAAAAAGTGAAGGCTGAAGGTTCGAAGGCTGAAGATTTGAAGGCAGAAACCACCGAAAAGCCTGCCGATAAAGAACCGGAGAACAAGGCTGAGAACAAACCGGAGAAAAAGCAGGAGAAGAAGACCAGGCGGCCGAGACGAGCGAAAAAGACAGCGGTCGAGAGTGCGTCTTCTGAAGAATAAAAGTTGTTGGGGGGAAGTTAATGTATTGCAGAAAGTGTGGGAAAGAGATACGAGAGGGCGCTGAATTCTGCGGCTTCTGCGGACAGCGTGTGATACCGGTGAACGGTACAGGCGCGGGTGCCGGTGAGCAGCAGAGGAACAATCAGGCAGCACATGGCGGGCAGGCGCAGCGAACGCGAATGCAGAGCGGACCGACACAAAGCCGGACGCACAAAAGCAAGGCGCCGATCATCGCTGGTGCGGTTGCCGTATGCCTGCTGATCGTGGTTGTCCTGGCATTCGGCCCTTTGAGAAAGCAGCTTTTCGGCAGATCCGAAAGAAGCAATTCGAATCCGCAGACAAATATGCAGCAGATGTCGGATACGACAGCCGGCACAGAAAATGAAAATTCTGAACCTGAGGCAGCGGCAGCGCCGGAGTCAGCGGAAGCGGAAGACAGCTACACGATCCTGGTGTATATGATCGGTTCCAATCTGGAATCAGAGTCCGGTGCGGCCACAAAAGACTTGGTCGAAATGGCCAATGCAGCCTGGGGCGATGAGATCAATCTTCTGGTTGAGACGGGCGGAGCAACAGAATGGCAGAATAGTATCGTTTCGGCAGATTCTCTGCAGCGTTACGAGGTATATCAGGGAAATATGAATCTTGAGGATGAGCAGCCGCTGGAGCAGATGAGTACACCCTCCGCGCTGAGCGACTATATTTCCTGGGGCACATCGAATTACCCTGCAAAGCATTACGGATTGATCCTGTGGGATCATGGCGGCGGCCTGATCGGCGGGTACGGGGCGGATGAACTGTTTGACATGGAAGGAATGAGTATACCGGAGGTTACCGAAGGTATTCGGGATGCCGGCACACATTTCGATTTTGTCGGTTATGATGCCTGTCTGATGGCAAGCTTTGAGTCGGCATATGCCTTGAAGGACTGTGCGGATTATCTGATTGCCTCCGAAGAGAGCGAGACCGGTATCGGATGGTATTACACAGACTGGCTGAACACACTTGGGCAGAATCCCGATATTTCCATGGAGGAGCTTGGGCGCAGCATCATCGACGGAATGATCGACGATAATCAGGAGATGATCGAAGAGGCGGAAGCACGAGGGGTAGAGAGGGAAAAAACTTCTACTCTGTCGCTGATCGATCTGAGCAAAATGGAGGATGTTCGAGAAGCCTGGACAAGCTATATGGAACAACTCTATGCGGATCTGGACAGTGACAGTTTTGCTGTTCAGGCGGTTGCCCGTGCGAATGCCAGAACCTACGGCGACTCCCAGCAGGTCGATCCCGAAACCGGAGAGGTTTGGGAAAGTCATTTCGATATGGTGGATATGCTGGATTTTATCGATGAAACAGCACTGACGGACAGCTATGATATCGAGCAGACGATCCGAAGCTGCATCGTTTACTGCAATGCGGATATCTCGGGATCTAACGGCCTTTCTGTTTATATGCCCTATTACAAGCCGGGAGCATATGGTGATGTTGCCGTTCCTTACCTGGAGGAAATCGGACTTGACGGCGACTATTTCGATTACTTTGACAGTTTCGGAAGTTACCTCGCGTCAGGTAATGCGGATATTGATTTTGTCGCTTCGGACGGTGACACGCAGACCGCGGGCACAGCCGAGGTCACGATCCCGGATTATATAGAGTATTCGGACGATAGTGAGGGGAATCTGGTGATTCCGTTCACGGAAGACCAGTGGGGACAGATCGCCACGGTATACGTGGAACAGGGTATCGTGAATCGTAATTTTACAAATGACGACGGAGATACGGTCCTTCGCATTTATACCAGCGGAGAAGAACTTTTTGAGCCGCAAAAATCGAAGAATGGCGATTTTATTCCGTACTTTGACGGCGGCGAAACCAGCATATATTCACCGGATATGGATGACTGGTATTTTCCGTATTTTATGATTGCGGACAGCGGAACTTACGATGACGGGACAAAATTCGCGGTCAAGTATGCGCCTGCCTACCTGGAAGGCACAGGAACGATCGTCATCGTGGTTGAAATGGAGTATCGCAGCGCGGATGATTATTCTGCCGAGGTAACCGGGTACTTCCCGTATGATTCCGAAGAGGCGGGTCAGCATACGCTTCTGCAATTTGAAGACGGCGATGAGATATCCTTCCCGTGGTTCTACTATGATCTGGACGAAGGACCGGATGAGATCCATGCGGAGGGCCAATATGATACACTGACGATCGGAGACAGCGAAAGTCTGGAAGCAGATTATGACCTGTTTACCGATGAACAGGGCCAGAAAAGTTATGCCTATCGCTATGTGATCTATGATATCTATGACAATGTACATTACACACAGTGGCTGTATTACTGATGTGACGAATGATAAAACGGCGGCGCACCCCGGACGAGGATGCACCGCCGTTTTTTACAGTAAAAGCCCGCCATGCAGGACGTGTCTGTACGTAATCCTATCCGGCGGGTGGAAGGACACCGGTCACAAGCGAAGTAACCGATCACTTCTGCAAATCAGTCCCCGGAGGGATTTCCCGGGACTTCGGTATCGTCGTACGTTTCCAGGAAGCTGTGGCGGACGCCGTCCTTCTTGTAACCGAGGATCGTATTCATGTTTACATTCTCCATGCTCTTGAAGATGTTGCCTTCAACGGCCGGGGTCGTCTTCTTCAGCTGACGGATGAGAAGCTTGGCCTCGGCACGCTTCGAACCGTTGCCGCCGTCACCGGTGACGATCGAGCAGGTATTGGTGAAGTGGCAGGCGCAGCGGATGAACTGAAGGCCGTTGGCGTCGCGCCATTTGATAATGTCGTCCTCACGGACCAGGTAGAGGGGACGGATGAGCTCCATTCCCTCGAAGTTGGTACTGTGGAGCTTCGGCATCATGGTCTGTGTCTGACCACTGTAGAGAATGCTCATCAGCGTCGTCTCGATAACGTCGTCATAATGATGACCGAGAGCGATCTTGTTGCAGCCGAGTTCCTTCGCCTTGCTGTAGAGGTGACCGCGCCGCATGCGGGCGCAGACATAGCACGGACTATGGTCAATGTTGTCGACCGCGTCGAAGATCTGCGTCTCGAACATGGTCAGCGGAATACCTAACAGGCGGGCATTACCTTCGATCATGCCGAGCGTTGTGTCGCTGTATCCCGGGTTCATACAGAGAAAAACAACTTCGAACGGGAATTTATTGCGTCTTTTCAGTTCCTGGAAACACTTCGCCATGAGCATGGAATCCTTGCCGCCGCTGATGCAGACAGCGATCTTGTCGCCCGGCTGAACCAGCTCGTATTCGGTAATTGCCTTTACGAAGCGGCTCATGATATCCTTGCGGAAGCGCTTGCGAAGAGACTTTTCGATTTCGTCGCGTCGATCCTCAATGTCATCTTCCGTCTTCATCTCGTAGACGATCCAGTCGCCGTAGCCGCCTTCCAGATGATAAGCCTGATAGCCCTCATCATCGAGTTTGTCGGCAACATCCTTGCTCAGGACACCGAACATGCAGTAGAAGACGAGTTTTTTATCCTTCGGCAGATCAAAATTGCCGTCCAGAAGGTCCTGGCGCGCGATGCGGAGCGATCCCGGGATATTACCGAGTTCATAGGCGCTCTGGTCGCGCACATCAATGGTGAGATAGGATGCCGGCTCCCAGTCGGCCAGCTGCTCCGGAGTAATATTTCGAATGCCCATGCATACCTCTTTCTGAAAAAACAAATAGTCCGCTACCTATTATACCGAAGCGGAAGTTAAAAGCAAGCAGCAGAGCGTCAAACGTGCCTCGGGCAGGACAGACAAATATCCGGCCTTTTCCTATACAAACTAACCAAAGTTGTGATTTGCACTTGCAAAGGCCAATCTCCGGAATTATTATATGATTATGTAAACCAGATGCGGTTATCCGCAATAAAGTTTTCACTTCTATTGCATTCCTTCGCCAAAGCGCAGCATTTATACGTCGTACATCAAACCTTCAACCTCTGATCTGAAAATATTCCCTACCCCATACAACATCGATGCAAGGTCTGTCCGAATTCGTTCATGAACGTTGTTCCCACAGTTAAGTCTGCAAAAAACGCAATTATTGCCGACATCCGGCGGTAAAGGAGGTGCGCCATCGCACGTGTAATCGGAGATCGTTATGAGATCCTGCGGGAGATCGGGCACGGCGGTTTTTCCGCTGTCTCGCTCGCCCTGGATCTGAAATTGAACAGACAGTGGGCAATCAAAGAGATCCGCACCGATAACGAGAATTGCGCGGAGGCGGCCAAAGTACTGCGCGCCGAGGCAGAACTGCTGCAGAAACTGGACAATCCTGCCATTCCGCGTGTTGCGGATATCATCGAGGAAAAAGGATCCCTTGTGATCGTCATGGATTATGTGGAAGGGCAGACGCTCGAAGCAATCCGAAGGGATGGACCGGTGGCGGAAAAGCTGGTCCTGAACTGGGGCAGGCAGCTCTGCGCCGTTCTGGGATACCTCCATGGACTGGATCCGCCGGTCATCTATCGTGACCTGAAGCCCTCGAACATTATCCGTAAACCGGACGGACACCTCATGCTGATCGATTTCGGTGCCTGCCGCCGCTTTGAACAGGCAAAAACAAAGGATACCGTTCTGCTTGGTACGGATGGCTATGCTGCTCCGGAACAGCATGGCTCCGGGCAGACTGATGCCAGAGCGGACTTTTACGCGCTGGGGATCACGCTGATGGAAATGGTCACGACACTGAAGGCAGAGGAGGATCCCTTTCGCTTTCGGTATCATCCGCTTCGAACCATATCCCGGAATCTGTCAGAGGGGCTGGAAGTAATCATCAACCGCTGCATTGCCTTTGACCCGGATGACCGGTACGGCTCCGCGGAGGAACTTATGTATGATCTGACCTATCCGGAACGGCTCACAGCCGGCCATCGGAAGGCACGGCAGCGAAAGCTCGCGGCCTTCTTTCTCTGCGCGGGCATGACACTTGCCTCTGCGATCGCATGTCTCGGAGCGGAGAGAGCAGCCGTTTTTGCGGAAAACTGCGATTACGAGCGGCTGATCGGCCTGACAGAGGAAGCGGGTGCGGAATTGCGGACAGATACGGAAGGCGGAGTGAATACGGAAATGCCGGCGGATCCGGATGGAGGAGAGGAAGCGGAATCGTCTGCGACTTTGGATGGTGGAGAGGAAACTCTCTCTCTGCAGGATCTGGAAAAACGTTACCTCGCGGCCTGTGAACTGTGCCCGGCAGATCCGCGGGCGTATCTGTCAATGATACGGATGTTTCGTGACAGCGGGCGGTTCGGCGAGGCGGAAAGCGTTATTTTTCAGGAATGTTATGCGAAAGGGCGAAGCTGTTTTCGGGAAGACCCCGAAAAATACGCGGAGCTTCATTACGAGGCGGGACTTCTATATCTGTTCCGCTACACGGGCGACGATTCCTTAAGAAACCGGGTGCTGCAGGCGGTACCTTTTTTCCGCGCGGCAGCGGAGGCAGAGAACTTTGAATACGAGAAAGAGGCGAAAGGGTGCGAACGTTTTTGTACCTTTTACGAGACGTATATCTGTGATCCGGATGTGACGGCGGAACCGGACGCGAAGGTTTACTTAGAACTGCTGGAAGCTGTGGAGGCGTGCCTGGATGCCGCGGGAAACGAACGGAGCGGCGAGGCACCGTATCTGCGTCTGGTCTTGTACAGGGAAAGCGCGGATCTGATCGAGGAAAAGCGGAAGGGGCTTGCCGGCTGCGGGGTTTCGAAGCAGGAGGTGCTGTATATTCTGGAAAGAATCGATGAAGCGGCAGCTGCAGAAATTGTGACGGGTTCCAGGGCTGTGAACCTGCAGAGTGAGATCTGCGAGGCGATTCCGACCTTCCGGGAGGATATCGAGAGAAGCTACGAGAACACAGGAAAATACACAAGTACACGAACAAGCACGTATACAAGCACGCACATGAGCATATACACAAGCACACATGTGCAGTGAGACAGGCAGAGATACAGCAGAGACATAGACTGGAGGATTGTAATCGTGCCAGTTGCTGCGGAAGGAGGAGACCGGGTGGCAGAACGATGGAAAATGGCTGCCAGGATACTGATGGTAATGACGATCGCCGGAATCACGGCTACGGTGCTGCTGTGGGTCCGTCTGAAGATCTGGCAGTCACTGCACGAGAAGAAGTACAGGAAGCGGAACGGGAAAAGGCACGAGAAACGGAGTGGGCAGAGACAAGAGAAAAGAAGCGAGAAGCGGCGCGGGAAATGGAACGGGCAGAGACGCGTGAAACAAAGCGGTTAGAGGCGCAGGATGCGGAGCGGGAAGAGGCACATGAAAGGAGTGGCAGACATGACGGACAGAGCAGACATGACGGACAGAGCAGACATGACGGACAGAGCAGACATGACGGACAGAGCAGACATGAGACATACGGAAAAAAGGGCTTGCAGAAAGAGACGAAGCGGTCAGAAAATGCTTCTGCCGGCTGCTTTTTGCCTTGCAGGAGTCACGAGCTTCAGCGGCATCGCAGGTCTCTACGTGGGATGCAGGTCCGTCTATGCGGCTGTTTCGACAGATAGAACAGTTCGTGATGCGGAAGCAGAAACAGACGTTGGAAACGCCGCTGCAGGCAGCGATCCTGCCACGGATGTTGAAGCAAAAGAGCGGACAGTCATCCGCCTGCGGATCATTGTGGAGAAATTTGCCGGAGAACCGGATCCGGACCTGACAGAGCAGGTGCGTGAACAGATCAGCGAACAGTTCCGCGAACAGATCAGCGAACAGGTCGATCTTCTCGCAGACGAATTACTTGAAAAAGTTCACTGGTCCTATTTCTACGAGGAGGGCGTGGGAGAAAACGGAGAAAAACGTCCGGTCGGTGATTCGCCCGTATTCTTCTGGTTCGACCCGGATGACAACTATACATTTTGTGTCATACAGCCGGATGAGGATGAGAGGGAATCGGAAAATCATCAACAGGGAGGCAACACGATTTATCTTCATACCGCGGAAAGACCCGATCAGTCCGGCAGCGGAGAACAGTCGGATGCGGGCAGTGATCCCGGTGATAGCAAAGCACAGCAACCGGGTGACGGTGAATCAGAGGGCCACCCGCAGCAGCCGGGAGACGGTTCCGACGCAGAATACGGCGATCCGCAGCAGCCGGGAGATGGTTACGGCTCAGAGTACGGCAATCCGCAGCAGCCGGGAGACGGTAACGGCGCTGAGAATGGGGGATCACAGCTGTCCGGAAGCGAAGGCGGCGAGAGTAATGGTTCAGTGCAGAAGGGGACTGTGACGGATCCCGCCGGAAATGGAGTATCCGTGGGTTCAGTGGAATCGGATGATGGAATCGTGAAACCGGAGGCAAAAGATAAGAACCCAAAGGTTCAGATAAGCGGCGTGCTGGATGGCAGAACCTATACCGGCGCGGTGAATCCGATGATCAGCATCGATAATAAGCCGGTCAATGACCCTTCCAATAACGGGGGAATCGAGGTCAGCCTGGTTCGCGCAGGAATAAACGGATCTGTTGATCTGACGAAATCCTACCTGCAGCAGTTGGGAACGGAGGTTGAGGGAAAGATCATATCGGGGGAAGACGTTTTTGCCGGAACGCCGGAAAATGACGGCGTGTATACGATGTCGGTGAACGGCGGAGACGGGGAAACGGAGCAAATTAAATTCACGGTGAATCGTTTCGGTTCGGTCTATGAGTACGGGAAGGCGGTCCGAAAACTGCAGGGGCGCTGTGTGTCGAAGGTGAGCGATGAACTGGTGATCTCTGAGTTTAATCCGGATCCGCTGGACGAGGATATGATTCGGGTCGAAATTACGCGGGACGGAGAGCGCGTAAAGGATCCGGTCTTTACCAGGCGGATGATCACCGGATCGAACCGTGACGATGCAAGGCCGGAATGGTATCGGTATGATTATCACCTGGATCCTTCCAATTTCAGGAAGGATGGCACGTATCAGATATCGGTCACCTCCAGAGATACGGCAGGTAATGAACCGGAGGCAGCCGATACGGCAGGCGGCGTTATTCGCTTTACGGTCGACGCGGAGAAACCGGCGATGACCATGATCGAATTTACGACGGACAAGGATACCGGATGCCGCAAGGTGAGCTGGGAGGCCTTTGATGCCATTGGGATCGCCGATCTGAAGATTTACGTCGATGGGGAATTATGGAAGCATGAGGAAGAACAGGAGACCGCAATACGAAAGTACGGAGAGGTCGATCTTTCAGCAAGGGATGAAAAGAAGAAATTGGGAAAAACGCAGCCGCATACCGTTCGCTTCGTTGTTACAGACCGGGCAGGCAACTGCCTGGATACGGGAGAAAAAAGTGACTCTGCGGGAGCGTTGACAATTGCAAGGAGATCGCTGCTCGTGTCATCGGTCATCAAAATCGCAGTTCTTGCGGCAGCCGCAGTGATCGTGCCGGTTATCGTATATCTGGCAGAGAGGAGAGACAGAAGGGATAAGGAGAATAGGAAGAATAGGAAGGAGAAGGTGTGAGCAAAATGCCGGCAACGGATGGCCGCGCGGTTGACAGAAGCGACAGGATAAGGTATGGTAGCAGAAGATCCGTTGAGGCGGATGAATAAATAACAACAGGAAGAAAAGGAGAGGTATTTTTAAAGAAATGGAAAATCACATAGCATCCTATGACTTGATCATCGTTGGTGCCGGTCCGGCAGGACTGACCGCCGCAATTTATGCGCTGCGTGCAGGAAAGACGGTACTGCTTCTGGAGGCAAATACGTATGGCGGCCAGATCGTCAATACGCCGGATATCGAAAATTATCCGGGTATTGCACACGTATCGGGATACGATTTTGCGACCGGACTTTATGAGCAGGCGAAGGCACTCGGCGCGGAACTGAAGTTCAAGAAAGTTCTGGCGGTCGAAGACCACGGTGAAGTAAAGATCGTGAAGACCAGAAAACAGGATTTCACAACAAAGGCGGTAATTCTTGCCACAGGAGCTAAGAACAGGCATCTCGGTCTGGACAGAGAAGAGGAACTGACCGGAGCGGGTGTCAGCTATTGCGCAACATGCGATGGCTCTTTCTTTAAGGGAATGGATGTAGCGGTAAACGGCGGCGGCAATACGGCGCTTGAGGACGCTATGTATCTCTCCGATATTTGTAATAAAGTCTATCTGATCCATCGGCGCAACGAATTTCGCGGGGACATCAGTACAGTAGAGAAACTTCGCGCGAAGGAAAATGTGGAATTTATCCTGAACAGCACGGTCATTGCTCTGAACGGTGACAGACGTCTGGAATCGATCGAAGTGATGGACAAGGAAAGCGGCAAGACGACGGAGATCGAAGTAGCGGCCCTCTTTGTGGCCGTCGGACAGGAACCGGGAAATGAACCGTTTGTCAATGTCGTTGATCTGTCCCAGGGCTACATTGAAGCCGGTGAGGACTGCCATACAAAAACGCAGGGAATCTATACAGCCGGTGACTGCCGGACGAAGAGTGTGCGTCAATTGACGACAGCCGCCGCCGACGGTGCCGTTGCGGCGCTCGCAGCCTGTGCGGAGATGGCGTGAACAGAGCAGGGGACTGCACGATACAAGAATACCGGTCAAGTTGGCGGATAAACCAAACTCAATAACAGAAAGCGGCAGGCGATGAATGATTTCAACGCCTGCCGCTTTCTGTGTCTCTGTTGTGTCCAGCCCCCAGTCCTCAGCCCCCTGCCAGGGAGCGAACCGGTCACTCCAGAGGGGTGATCTCTATTACCGTAAGAATTTTATCTGTGACACGGAAGTGGATATCGAAGCCGGCGAAGGGCATACCGTATACGCGGTCCGCGTCGTTCTGATAGGCGGGGCGCGGATCACCGGCAAGGATCTCTTTTAGTATCTGCTGTTTATCAGAGGGGAGCAGCCGAAGCAATTCCTCAGGACAGCTCACTTCCAGTTTGTCGTCCTTGTGAGCGTCGGAAAAACCGCCGATTGCTTCCGGATGACTGTCTACATACGGGAGATAGGGCTTTATGTCATAGATCGGTGTGCCATCCATCAGATCCGCGCCGATCACCGTAATGACGGGGCCGACGCCGCTGCGTATCTCCACACCTTCCAGGCGGACAGAGGACAGGCCGATTGGATTGGGACGAAACGGCGAACGAGTCGCGAAGACGCCGACCCGGGTATTGCCGCCCAGCCTCGGCGGCCGGACGGTTGGATGCCATTCGCCTTTGCGATTGGCGGAAAATCCCCATAGAAGCCACAGGTGTGTATAGGTTTCCAGATCGCGGACGGCTTCGGGAACGGCGTATGCCGGTTCAAAGATGATCTCCGCCCTTGTTTCGGCCAGACTGCTCTGACGCGGTATCCCGAACTTGGTCGGGAAATCCGTACGGATCCGCGCGATCGGTTGAAGCAGCAGTTGGTCTGCCGACTTCTGTTGATTTGTGGTTGCCTTATTGGTGATGTCTGCGTTCCTTTTCATCTCCCGATATTTCCCTCAATCATATCGAATTTTATTTTACATTATCCGAACTTTTATTGTCCGAAGCTTTCTCCTCGAAGAGGTTGGTCTTCGGCTTCGGCAGATCCAGACCGAGTGCCTCATGAATGACCTCACGGACATTTCCGACGGGGATGATGTTCAGATGTGTGCGAACTTCTTCCGGAACATCTTCCAGATCACGCACATTGTCTTTCGGAATCAGGACTCTCTTCACACCGGCACGCTGGGCGGCCATCAGCTTCTCGGGAAGCCCGCCGATCGGGAGGACCTGACCGCGCAGGGAGATCTCGCCGGTCATTGCCAGCTCCGAACTTGCGGGGATGCCCGTTACCAGAGATACAAGTGCGGTAAAGAGTGTTACACCTGCGGACGGACCATCCTTCGGGACGGCGCCGGAAGGTACATGGATATGAATATCCTTATCCTTGAAATCTAAGTTTTTATCGATAAACATGGACTTCACGAGGCTGACGGAGATCTCCGCGGACTCCTTCATGACATCACCGAGCTGTCCGGTGATGATGAGCTGTCCGTTTCCGTGCATGGCCGTCGTCTCGATGAAGAGGATCTCACCACCTGCCTGCGTCCATGCGAGACCGGTAACAACACCGGATGGATTCTGCTTGAGGACACGGTCGTGAAGGATCGATTTGTTGCCGAGAACGCGAGGCACATCCCCCTCCTTAATGACGATCATCTTGTCGCGGCCGTTTGCCACGAAGTCGGCGGCAACATGACGGCAGAGGATATCGAGCTGCTTTTTCAGACCGCGGACACCGGCTTCCATCGTGTACTCATCGATGATCCGGCGGAAAGCGCCGTTGGTAACGCGGATATCCTTGCGTGTCAGACCGGCATCTTCGATCGCGCGCGGCAGGAGATGCTTTCTGGCGATCTGCAGCTTGTCAATGGCGGTGTAACCGGACAGCTGGATGACTTCCATACGATCAAGCAGCGGCTGCGGGATCGTATCGTAGGTATTGGCCGTGCAGATAAAGAATACATTTGAGAGATCATACGGAACATTCATGTAATGATCGGTAAATGTGCTGTTCTGCTCCGGATCGAGTACCTCGAGAAGAGCAGCGGCCGGATCGCCCTCGAAGCCCTGTGTCAGTTTGTCGATCTCATCGAGAACGACGACCGGATTCATGGAGCCGGCGCGTTTGATGCCATCCATGATGCGGCCCGGCATTGCCCCGATATAGGTCCGTCTGTGTCCGCGGATCTCTGCCTCGTCACGAATACCGCCAAGGCTGATGCGGACATATTTCCGGTCGAGGGCATCGGCGATGCTCTTACCCATGCTGGTCTTGCCGGTACCCGGTGCACCGACCAGAAGCAGGATGGAACCGGCCTGTTTTTTCTTCAATGTCATGACAGCGATCTGCTGCAGGATGCGCTCTTTTACTTTCTTGAGTCCGTAATGCTCACGGTCGAGGATCTTCTCGGCTTTTTTCAAATCAATATCGCCGGAGGGCTCGACTTTCCATTTGAGCGCGGTGATGAAATCCAGATAGTTTTCCAGTGTGCTTCGTTCCGGATCATTCGGCTGAGATTCCATGTAGCGCTTCAGAACGCGGTCGACCTCCTTGCGTGCCTCCTCAGGCATGCCGGATTCTTCGATCTTCTTCTGATAGCTCTCTTCTTCGGCGGCGCTTTCCGGATCGATATCCTCGAGCTGCTGCTGCAGGAGGCCGATCTGCTTCTGGATGGCAGCCTTCTTATATGCGTTTCCTTCGGTATCTTCCGCGCGGCGGTTCATTTCGACCTGCATATCGATCGTGCCCTTGAAGCGCAGAAGTGCTTCCTGAATGAGCATACCGCGCTCGCGAAGAGAATCCGTGCGAAGCAGATCATACTTTTCCTGACGGCTCATGTCAAAGAACTGGCAGAACATAGCACCATACTCATTGATCGAACGGCAGTTGCGAATGTAGGCAAGCGCCATCTCACCGCCCTGAATATTTTCGGTAATGTCGGAAGTCGTTTTTTTCAGGGATTCGAGAAGCTCTTTCTCGCCCTTTTCGGTAATGTCGGAGACCTCATCAAGCTCTTCGGCGATGGAGCCCTCACCGATACCGTCAACGATCGACACATCCGTGACACGGATCTTCTGGCGCGTGTTCGCGTGAACGCGGGTGCCGAGAGCGGTTTCTCTGATTTCGAGAATATCCGCGAGTACGCCGATCTCATAGAAGTTCTCCGGCTTGAGGTCTTTTTTTTCGATCGAGTCCTTGACGGGCAGAAGGATCGCCTTGCCGCCGTCGATCTTGATACGGCTCTTTTCCTCCTCGGTAAACGGATCTGTGCCGAGCTGGTAGTCAACGTCCGGCAGAATAACGGTATCATAGACCGGAATTATCATATATGCTTTCATAAAATTATCACTCCCTTATCTGTGTGTCGCTGCTGCCTCTGTAAAAAACGGACGGCACAGCGCCGGTGCCCGGCCGTTGGCAAATGGTGAGCGCGATTGCCGCGGCCGTTTTTCTACGATGTATCAGAACTCATGGTATCAGCACTCTAGTGTGATGAGTGCTAATATACGTTCATTGTATCACAGAAGGTCCTTATGTCAAGTACATAAGGACCCTGCAATTTCGAAAGATTTTATTAAATTACGAGGGGAGTGGCATTTCAGTGCCATACGAACCAGACAAAGAGGTACCCGACAACGACCGCCGTCAGGGTAAAGGGAATACCGATGCGGGCGAAGTCCTTAAAGGAAACGGGATAGCCTTCCTTTTTTAATATGCCTGTCGCGGCAATGTTGGCAGAGGCGCCGAACGGGGTAATGTTGCCGCCAAGCGTCGCGCCGCTCAACAGACCGAAGTACAACAGATACGGACTCACACCCAGACGGGCAGCAATGCCTGTGATCACGGGAAGCATCGTCGCGACATAGGGAATGTTGTCGATAAAAGCAGAGGCAGCAACGGAGGCCCATACAATGATCGTATAGAGAAGGAACATGTTATTGCCGCCGGCAGAGGCGATGGCATCCGCAATGTCATCGATCAGTCCGACATGTTCAATTCCCGCGATGACGACGAAGAGACCGGCCAGCATGGCGAGCGTCTCAATATCGATACTGCGAAGGGCGTCGAGCGTTTTTGCCTCCTGCGGCGTGTCTTTCGCGCAGTTTCTCCGCGCGACAAGGCGGTCCAGAATGATGGCGAGAACGGCTGCACACAGGCAGATCAGGCCGTTTGTGACGGAAGGTTTCTCCGGGACGAAGGAAGCCATGATCAGAGCGGCAACCATGCCGATGAGGAGAACGGTCGGGATATAATCCCTGACGACCGTTTTTTCCGAACTTTCGACGGGATCCTTATCCTTACGGAAAAGAATCATCATGATCGGGATCGTTGCGGCGGCGCCGAGTTCTACAGCGAAAAACATGCCCGGACGGCCTTTCATCCAGAAGAAATCGATAAAATCGAGATCTGCGTAGGCACCGAGCATGATCGATGTCGTATCGCCGACGAGTGTGGCAGCACCCTGCAGATTCGAAGAGACGGCGATCGAAATGATCATCGGAACCGGAGAGATCTTCAGCTTTTTGCAGACCGCGAGGCCGACCGGCGCTACCATGAGGACGGTTGCCACGTTGTCGATGAAGGCGGAGATCAGACCGGCAAAAACGGACATGAAGATAACGACCCACATCACATTCGGCGATTTGTCGAGCAGAATGTCCGCAATGCGGTTTGGCATTTTGGATTCAATGAAATAGAAGACAAGGAGCATCGTGCCGGTCATCATCATGAGGACGTTCCAGTCGATCGCGCTCGGTACAAGAGGAAGCGGTGTGACACCCGCAATGAGAAAAACAGCGGCTGTGGCCAGGACGATCCACACACGTTTCGCGGAAAACACAGTCATGAGAACGTACATGACGATAAAGATGATCAATGCAAAAATTTTCAAGGTGAAATCCCCTTTTCGTATGACTGACTTTTAGGATTGCAGCAAAATGCATATCTAATAGGAATTGTAGCAATTCGGGAGAAGTAAGTAAAGTAGCAGCGGCAGGCGAAAAGTTTTTCGAAATGATTTCGATGTCGCATTCAGATTGCATAAACTGTCAGAATTCATTATCGCCGATTGTAAAATGAAGTTGGACATCTGAATAAAATAAAGATCCATGGCAGGATCTTTGGTAGAATGTAAGTCACCACAACCAACTTTCTACAGGAGAATCGCCACCATGGACCAATCTCATT
>Ga0326511_10000237_pt1 | contig 46460 bp, 73 predicted proteins | sample 0_2496_0518_D_FD_203701 | JGI IMG/M metagenome (GOLD analysis project Ga0326511, IMG submission 203701) | Bovine rumen microbial communities from UC Davis, California, United States - 0_2496_0518 | ecosystem: Host-associated > Mammals > Digestive system > Stomach > Rumen | place: USA... | reverse complement strand
AGCTCTTCGAAGTTCTTCTTGAACTCTGTCAGCTCATTGATCCGATCCCACAATTCGTGTACGATCACATTTGTAGGAAGCTCACGAACAACTACACGCTGCTCTTCAGGACCCAGAGCCTTTGTCATTTCTGCGATCTTTGCGGTGCTCATATCGTTGTTCATGATTACACCTCCGCAAGAAGATGCTCGTCGCGTACCAAGCGGTTCAGAATGGGTCCGTCAACGTTGAAATGCAGAAGAACGCTAGGTTCAAGCCCGTTGATAAATCTCCTGCATGCTGCAGAATCACCTTTTTCGATCCCGAAATCGATATAGTTGTCGCCGATATCTTCCTTACTGTCAAATATCCATCCGACAACCTGACCGGCTTTGGTCTTTTCCATGCCCAGCATCTCATACACATCGTTCAGGAACAAATATCCCTGCGCTTTGAACTTGTCATTGGCCCAGTTCTGCTGCCGAACAATAAACCACAGATTGGACTCAGGATCTCTTACCCAGTTGGGATTTGTTTCATCGAAGAACTTATCGTAGCCGGAGATCTCTCCACCGGTCAGAACAGTTTCCTTTACGGTCTTGGTCTTACCGTTTTCATCAGTGATCTTCTTGGTGATAACTTCTTCCTTTGCGCCGGTCAGATACTTCAGGTCTGCCTGCTCGCCAAGTTCAGCTCTTACACGGCTGCGATAATCCTTAAACGCTTTATCGATCAGGGTATAAGCGGATACCAGCGCAACATTACGCGCATGAAGAATCTTATAAGAAGCAAGAAAGGATGTGATAGACACAACCTCCAGTGCCGCTGCGGGTGCATAGATCTTTGCAACTTCCAGCGCTGTAGAAGTGTAAACCTTAACAACTTCTTTCTTTTCAGGTGTACGTTCGAGCTCCGGATCATCGGGAACCTCGTGCAGTTCTTTCATTTTTTCGTTGTGCTTATCAACGATCGGCTCCACTTTCGTGGTAGCTCTGCATGCCGTAACAATTGCGGCTACGCCGGATATAATACCGAGCGCCAGCAGGATTTCAGGGCTGTGTTCCTTTGCTCCGAGTTTGATTTTTCCAAAAGTTCTTTTGATGTTCATAATATAATACCATCCTTTCTTTAATCTAAGTAGATAGGTTCTGCGCAATCGATGATGTAGCCTCTGGGAGTTCGTCTGCAGGTAATATCACGGGCATCTCTCCAGCCCCAGTTGTGATCCACAAAAGATGACTGAATATCACACATCTCAAGCAGATCTGCTACGGATGCTTCTCCGTAATCTTCGATTGTCTCTGCCATTCCATCGAGAACCTTTTCAGCAGATGCACGATCCGGTAATTCCGGAATCGGATAAGAATATCTACCGTTTCTTACACGTTCCCGTCCTCTGTTCTGGTTATTGGACGTCGTCGTGTAATATCCGGAATAGTTTTCATGGCCGCCGTTCCTTCTGGAACTGTAGGAGCCACCGCTACTTCTTCGGCCACCAGCGTCTCCGAACAGCATCATCTGAACACCACCGATGATCAGATCTGCGATTCCGTTCTTAATCGTCGGAACGATCACATCCCAGATCGCATAATCTTTTACGGTCTTCGCGTCTTCGCTGAATACAGCATCTGCGACCTTGTCTCCAAGTGTCTTTTTGTGAACCGTGCCTTTTGCAACAGGAACGATTTCTTTCTTTTCTTCAGCAGCTTTTTGTTTCGATTTGTTACTGTTAGAGGGATAATTTTCGTAGTTATCGCTCATCTTTAACCTCCTTTTTATGTTATCCTTTCTCCAGTGCTATTGATTTTGGAGCAAAAGCTAAGAGGCTATGTTTAAATATAAACACAACCTCTTCGCCAGACTCACTCCTTTCTTCAACAAATCCTTAACGGATTCAAAACCGATAAATCTTCACATCTTTTCAGATGTCAAGGTCTTCAACATCCTCGTCGATGGAGCCGGCGCCAGATCCCTTCTTGGCTTTACCGCGGATCAGTCCAAATGCGATACCTCCGACTGCTGCAAGTCCTGCAACAGCTCCGGTAGCGATCTGAACTCCACGTTTCTTCCAGAAAGGTGTCTTAACCACCTCAGGCTTCTCAACGTTCTCAGTTTCCTTTACCTCAACTTCTTCATTTCTAATCTCTTCACTCATCTTTAATTTCCTCCTTTTAATTTTTGTGTGAATGAAAGACTTTTTCGTCTCATTATACGCTATGATTTTTTTACGCACATGATCAGCACTTATGCGAGTACATGTACGGATCCGGACTCAGATCGAACTTCAGAACCCGACAAGGCGTCCCATCATCGGCGATTTTCGAAATATCACCGATATCGATCTTGCCATCGGATCTCTTAAAGCCCAGAATGTCCCCGGAAGTTGTAGCATTCAGATCTAATTCGAAATATAATTCATTCAAATCGATCCATTCCTCCAGTTCCTGCCGATCAGAGATCGTCTTAATGGCTCTGGATACAGCGTCAATGGAACTCATGAAATACCGATCAGATGCATCATCATAGAATAGAACATTACCTCTGCCGGTGTTGATCACATTACTGGCCGTTACAGGATGATTCGCGAGATGATCTTCAGCGATTGCTTCGGTTACTTTCTTTTCCTTTTTTTCACCGATCAGATCCTGAACCTTATCCTGATACTCACTGAAACCTTTTTCAGCCAAGGTGTATGCTGCAGACAGAGCTGCGATACGCTTTGTGCTGATGTGATTACTTCCGATGATACATGCTGCAGTAACAGCGCCCATAACGATTGGAGGTGCTACAACCGGTGCCATCTCTTTGATCACTTCGACGGTTTCTTCTTTCTTCTCTTCTTCGCTGATGTCACCCCCGAGACGATCAACGCGTTCCTTGTGCTCCTCAACGATCTTCTGCGCTTTCGGAGCTGCCTTCCAGGCCAGCACGGCTGTCGTAACAAGCCCAACCACAGCAATACCAGTAAGGATTGCCGGTGAGTTCTTGTCAGTTGCCTTAGCAAGATCCTTTCCGAACTTCTTTACGTTCTCCATGAATTTCATTTTTTTTCTCCTTTCTTTTTACAAGACAAAACTTGAGAGAACATGTACCAACTAGATCTCGTCTATAGTTCAGGACCATCACAGTCCTTATACAAGTTCTCTCATTATAGTGTATGTATTTTTTACTTTCCTTTCTCCGGAATATCATTCTTGGATTTCTTTTTTCCTTTTTCCTCAGCCTCTTCGAATTTTTCCGGTTTTCTGCTGTACTGCCGCATCGGTGTACTCAGGCATTCCTCGCAAGGTTCCTTATTCTCTTCGAGATCCTTGAATTTACACAAAGGGCAGTAGTTTTCAAAATCTACAATGCGATAACTGGCATCCATTCTTGAAATCCTCCTTGAAAAATAATAGAGTAAGTGTTCAGTTTACAGTAGAGCCGTGCCTATTCTAACACGGTTGTTCCGTCTCTGATTCCTCAATTGAATCCGGCATAGGCGACCATGCCTCTTGCCCCTTGGTATTACCAGTCACGAATGACCCCAAGCTTTCCCACCTTTCGTTTGCTGTAACAAAGAACCTTTCAATCGGTTCACCCTACTCTATCGGTTAATAGAGTGTTTCTTACTCATTATAGAATATGTAATTTTTATTCTTAGCTATAAATCTCGTCTTCTACATCGATCGGGCTCCAGTACCATCCGAGAATATAATGCTCTTCTTCATCTTCCAGTCCATCGACTTTTGTCATATGGTAGTCGATCCAGTTCGAATAGCAACCCTCATGCAGATAGTCGCAGTCCCATCCGAGAACAGACGAATCAATTCCGTTCACCATATCCGGAAGGGCAATACCCAAATATCCATAGAAGTCCAGAAGAAAGCACGTTCCGTCCGTTGCAAACTTCCGATTCAGGTTGTACATAGCATTCTGCACTGCCAGCGGTGAACTACGAAACCAGCTATTTGTCCATTCGTCATAGAACAGTGTATCTCCATCGTTCCCTTTCAGAACTATAGAATCCTTAACAGTACGTCTACATGCAACTGCTTCTCGGACCTGATCGAGTTTCTCCTTCGGAATATAATTCGCAAGTTCTCGTTTGTAGTCGTTAAGCAGCTTCGTTGTGACACCTGCTGCCGCACTGATCGTAGCAATCTGTTTTGCAGAGATCTTGTGAGATCCCCAGAAGCATGCGAGTGTTGCCGCTCCGGCCACTGCTGTAGGAATATAATCCTTAGCGTTAGCTACAGCGAACTCCCCAGCATTCTTAACACGCTGCATAGGAGCAAGATCTTTATCCAGAACACCGTCTTTCAGAAATTCCTTAGACTTGTTGTATTCCGGCTTTCTGTCATGGGTATTCTTAACAGCAAATATCACAGTAGCGATAAAGCCGATCGTGCCTGCTGCCATAAGAATTGTTGATTTGGTTCTATTTTTCATTATTCAAGTCCCTCCTTCAAAGTTGAAAAGTAATGATCTCCTACCTTATCATAAGGTTTTCCCACCGAATGGTATTTACCGGTTCTGAAATACACGACATCTTGATTCGTTCTGTTTACAAGTTCCTCCCGGATCAAATCGTAAATATCATCCGTTGGTGTATACTTGTAGATCGTACCATTACTCACGACTTGGAACTGTCCCCTCGCAAATATCACATCAGAAATAGTATTCTGGTCGGCAAACAACTCACAATCTACGCGATTCAGAATCACATCAATGACAAGTCGTTTACCGAGTTCTTCTTGATTACCAGCTTCTGCCATAACACATTTTGCAAAAAGGTCCAGCTCTTCATCTGAAATGTAAGGCATTTCTACAGTCTCCTCTTCAGTTTCTGTTTCCATTGTTTCTGTCTCAGATTCCATGACGGTTTCTTCTACCGGAATATCATCGAAATATTCGACATGAACCGTCTCTGGTTCATAGGTCCCAAGCGTAATATCCTCTGATTCTTCTGGTACAGTAAGTATAATCAACAAGATTACTACTGCTGCATAAATACACGGTATAAGAAATGGCATATCGTGAATATTATTGTCCATTGGAAGAGTTGCCTTTCTGATCAGGATATTTTTTCTCGTTTTCGAGATAAGCTTCGATACTGTATTCCGGTCCGAGTTTGTTAATGTTCCGAGATACATAATCAAACAGAAGATCGTATGCGGCCGGTGTTTCCTGGAATTTATCAACAGCCCAGGTTAAGTATTCTTTTATCTGTCCCATTGGTTTATTTCCTCCTTATTTGAGAATTACTTTGTGATGTCCTTCGTGGTAATAGTATTCCTTACCATCTTTAGAATATCTTTTGTCATGTGTCCATTTACACACACCGTATTCCGGATGTCTGTTATCAGCGTAGCAACACGTCTTTCTACACTCCTTATTTTTCTTTGGATCACACAGATATAAAGTTTTTTCTGTCATGGTTTCTCCTTTCGAAGCCCAGGATCAAGACCATGCTGCTTTATCCAGTCGCAGGCATCAGGTATACTATCAAAGTAACTTGATTCCGTTGATCCATCGTCGAACCTCAATAAGCCCCTCACAGAGCTATCGTGCATTGTGTCGTCGATCTGTACAATATCAAAATCGATAGCTTTGGGTTGTTCATCAGATTTAACCCGAATACTCTTGGAATCGATAGCCTCGCATTTGATTTCCAGAATATAATCCACGCAAGGCTCGCAGACGTGCTTCTCAAAGGTCTTATCGGTCCATTCGAAAGAAGGCCATTGAACCGTTCTGGCTACTGTCCAACCCTGTTGCAACAGAATGTTCAGCTCATCTACATCAGCCTCACTGTTTGCATGAACTCTAAATATCATTTGGCTCATCTTCTTTTTCCTCGCTTTCTCCCTTATAATGGTCTATAATCTTCTTGACATCATCTTCTTTTACATAGGTGTCAATATGATTCATGAAAGGATATGTTTTTGGTAATGCTTCTATCTCGCCTCTTATCTGGTCAAGCACTTGATTGATACTTACCTTCTTAATGCCCATCGCTGCTCCTCCTACGCGTTCCACCGCTTCAGCTCTTCTTTAACAGCGTCCATTGTCTTACTTACCTTCTTAAGTTCGGTAAGATTGGCCTGCATAACTTCAAGCAACAAATTCGTGCAAGCTATAAGATCTTCTGTTTCTTTATTAGTTGTTTCGGGCTTCTCCGGTTCTTTCTGCTTAGGCTTCTCGATAACAACATATTTTTTATCATCCAGTTCTGCAGCCTGGCAAATACGTTTAAATCTTGAAACCCGTACGATTCCGAGATCAGTATTCGCATTATCCTTAAGTTCTCTATTGTGTTTAAGAACTGCTGTGGAAAAGAACGAACTTGAAATGTCATTGCTTTCAAGGAGCTTTGTCATGGAAGTCTCATGCTCCGCACACCAACGATCAATATCCTTTCTAAGTGCTGCAACGTTAATCTTAACCAACTCTCTGTACTCTGTTTTCATATCTGCTTTTTCTCCTTTTTCCATAGTCTTTTTTCAAGGTCATCTTTTTTGTATTTTAATACATCTCTGATCTTTTTTCTGAAATTTGTTTCGTGGATACATTCATACGGGAATACCTGTTCAATCGTGCCATCGATCGGAGGATTCATAAAATCATCACCATCAGTTTCCCATAAATACACATACAAAACAAGTGTTCCTCTTCCTCCGTTAAATATCACAGTTTCGTAGCAATTGGAATCAAACACCTTTGCTGCTTCTTCCCGCACGACCTTTTCTAAAATATCAGGTATCATAGATAAGTACCTCCATCTGAAAAACTAAGGGGCTATGTTTAAATATCAACACAACCCCTTTCGGTTTACAGCTTTCTCATACTTCTCAGGATTTCACCTTTCGGTTCCCCGTTCCTGTACCTTCTTTCCAGCTCCAGTTTCTGGTTTGTACTCAGTTTGCTGCGCAAGAACCAGTGCTCACCAGTTCTGGGATCATACTCATCGAGCTCTCTTCTCTTGTCCTCTCGCTTCTCGATACTTCCGCGGACAATACTATTGCCCAATCGGAGAATACCTGGAATCGCAACAGACGCAAGTCCGATAGCTTCGAACGGATGATCTTCACAGAACTCCTTTACACCATTCCAAGCTTTCTCAGCTTTGTCCTGAGCCTTCACTCCAAAATCCTTTACCTTTTGTTTAAAAGTACGGTTATCAACAGTTTCCATTTCATTTCCTCCTTTTAAAATATATTTTTACTGCATTATAGAGTATGTAATTATTGCAAAAGCTAAGAGGCCATGTTGCAAATATCAACACAACCTCTTTTGCTTTGCAGATTAACCTTTACTTCTTAGCGAAGTTCATTAATCTGTTTGAAGTCTGAAGACCTTCACGGTTATTGTGAATATAATCCTCTTCATTCTTCGTAGCTCTTCTACCAACGAGAAAGGACGCACCAACCGCAAGCAGAGATACTACAACTCCTGCTCCCTGAACAACGTTACGCCACAGATCGTTTCTTGCTTTCTTGCCTTCGTTGACATTTGAAGCCTCAAGCTTCTTGTCTTCCATAGCAAGATTCACATTAACACGCTCTGCTTCGATAGCGTTCTTCTGGAGCTCAGCGAGTACCTTTGCTTTGGCTGCATAGTCCTTATCGTTAATATCCAGCTCCTCAAGCTTTTCGATTACATACTCATTGTTAAACTCTGTCAATGTCCTTACATCTTCACTCATTTTTATTACCTCCGTTCTAAATAAAGTTTATACTGCATTATACAGTATGTTTTTATTGCTCAGTTTTCATGAGCTCTTCCAGAAGACTCACTAACCGGTTGGAAATTTCGGGATCAAAGCTGCCGGAATTAAATTCATTGTCTTCCTGTATTTTCCCGAGATAACTGAGATACTGTTCTGCCTTCTTCAGATCTTCCATGCCGTTCTTATGCTTGTATCTCCACATGTACTTGAATGCATTACAAGCACAGAAATCCGCAACAGCATCCTCTCCAAATATCAATGTCATTGCCTGGATGCATTCGATCGAAGTTAATTCGTAATGGGAAGGATGATTGACATTGTCTTTTTTATTACCTGCACCAAGTCCTTCACGTTTGGGAACAAAGTTCTCGTATACACGTTCCCCGGTAGAACTAATCCTAGAGGCATGTTCAATGCATTCCCGGCAAGGATCGTCAAGAGCGTTTACGAGGTAATATTCGCACATAGTGCAAGGCATTTTTGGCTCTTCTTCATTACGGACATATTTTGTCGGCATAAGATACTGCTGGGTTTCTTCATTAAATACCTCTGTGCAGTTTTTGCAAATATCAGTCCCGCGATGCTTGCAAGTTTCGCAGTATAAATTGATAGTTTCTTCATGCTTTGTTTTAGCCATTTTTATTCTTCTCCTTTCATCTTTCACCAGCCAGCGGTTTAAAAGTCTTGTTATGCATGGTAAAGTATACATCCTGAAATGTAAATCCCTGCCTTCTTCCAGTCGGCCCAATACAGGATACATAATTCGGATATACCTTCTCAACAGTGAACGGTACAAATATAATTTCCGAACTCCATTCACCATCAAATTTTCTTGCCTCGATTGCGAAATGTTCACCGCCTTTCAGATTTCTGATGAACTCGTTAACCTCTTCGACTTTCGTAGCAAGCTGAAATATCTGGTTCTCAGCGCTCCCATATACATACGTATTGGTGTTATTGGCTCTGGCACGATCGGTTTTTCTTACGTACTTCCTCGGCATGATCAGATTCTCCCCTCGTTATGTGCTTTTCTGTACTTCGCGATCTCTTCCTGACGTTCCAAGTAGACCGTATAGACCTGGACATGTCTCGGATAGGATCCAGTGGGATCAACTCCGAATTTTACCTTCGCCTGGAAGCCAAGAATCTTTAAAAACTTCTGCTTGTATTCCTCCAGTTCTTTTTTCTTATCCGCTGTGAATACCTTGATTACCTCAATTGTCATTTCTCATACCTCCTTTTTTAATGCACATGTATTCCCAAATATCAATTTGGTGATAATCGTCTGATTCTTCCTTGACTCTGAACGGCGGCGTTCTATCCATTTTGTTGAGCGCTTCACGATTCTTGATTGACGTATAGATTGCACAGATCTGTTCAGATGGCATCATAGAAACCTTTCTGTGCCAAGCCAGACCCGGATAAGCATTCATTACATAAACTCGCTTCTGATCGATACTCAGCTTTGCCATGATCATGCCTCCTCATAAGGAATCCTGAATACCTGGCTCCCGTCGCTAGCCTTCTTTTCGTAATCTTTAATGTACGTAGAGAAGATGCAGCGCTTGTAATACTTCAGCGTTTCATTGAAACAGCTGTTCAGCATATCCTTATCGGTATGGAACTTATCGTCCATATTGCCGATCAGATGCGTAAAGAAGAAGGAATCATACACGATCTTGACGAGTACAACCCCATACTCCGGATAGGGCGCTACAAATATCCGCCCGTTGATTGCATCTTTCAATCTACCCTGCAGCTTTACTGCAAAACTTTTATACAGCTCTTCACCCATTATTTATTCCCTCCTTTAATTCTTTTCACTCTTAAACCAATCACATCATTATCTTTAATTTCCTTCATAGCTTCCTGGCTAACATGGATCTGCCACTGCTGATAAGGGATCCCGTCCTCAACAATATCAATAATGTCGACACCACCGATTTCATTTAATTTCTTATCATAAGCAATCCTTGTCATCAGTGTAGAAACGATAGATCCAATAGCTACCCCAATAAGTGATACCAAAATATAACTGTCCATGCTTAGTCGTCCTCCATCTTATCCGCGATTGACTTATAGATACGGGTTATAGAATCCAGTTGATCGCTGTGCTTTTCGATAATGTTATCGAGTTCTTCGTTCATGCGCTTCTCAGCAGATTCTTTAAGTTCTTTAATAGCGTTCTTCTTGATCTCGGAAATATCAACGTTCTTAATCTGACGCTTCATTTCCTTTTCCACATCGGACTTGAGATCTGTGGAAGCCTCATCGACCAGGGTCTTGATCTCTTTCCGCATGTCAGCTGAAACAGATGTGGTGATCGCCGTAGCTGCAACCCGTACCTGTTTCTCTGCTGCCTTCTGAACAGCCTGGTTCATTGCCTCATCGATGATCTCCTGCGGAATATCAATGTTTGTATCCTTCGCAATCTGATCAACAGCGATACCGAACTTGTTCGCCAGCCGGTTCAGCTTTCTCGTCGTAGCAATTGAATACGCAGTGATCCCAACAAAGGATATCACACTACATACACAACCCGTAGCCTTCAGTAACATTTTTGTTTCGTTATTCATTTCTCATTTCCTCCTTTTATTAAATGTTTGGTAAAATTGATAAGAAAAGCTATTACGTAAAATGGCCAAAGAAGAGCTAAAGATATCAATGCGACATGCATCAATGCATTTGCATATCCTTCGTCCATTTGTATGTCTCTGGACCGTTCATCGACGAGTTCAGCTACCGTACGATGATTTAAGATTGCGAATAACAAACCTACAATCAAATATAAAATGATTACCATTGTAATTTCCTCCTTTTTTTTAAATCAATCCAAGTTTTTAATACGATCTAATAGCTCTACGATTTCCTCAAATGTCTGGCAACCAACAATATCATCTGTGATTTCCGTATCATAATCGAGATCGTATTTGTTATCCTCATCCTTTTCAAAAGGAAAGAATACGACCGCCAATTCAAATGGATGGCCAACACAAGTGCATGTACTAGGGCCGGCAATAATGCTTGCGCCATGAGAATGTCTCCCATCGCCAAACCTAAATATCCAATGGTGCATCCCAACAAACGAAGTATCACTGTAATGTTTTAAAAAGCCATCCAGTTTCTCAAACTTCTCAGTTGCCTCATTTGCCATTTCATCAGTGAAAAAGAATTTATCCCACATAATCATTTCCTCCTATAAATATTGTTTTAACGACAAATCCCAGTCAGAATTATTATTAATGTAATTATCTGCTTTTTCATGCATTGCTTTGAGTACCAGTCTGATGTCGGATATTTTATTGTCTTTATCTTTTAGCTCGTATGGTAGTTGCTGCAAAATAGAATACGCAGAGTTAAAATCAGAGTAAATGACAATCTTAACCGCCACTACACATAAAAACGAAAGATCTTCGACATCAACAAAATAGGTCTCTCGCGAAAATTCTTTATTTACCTCGTCCTTAACTAGTTTAATGAAGTCCTCCTTATTCATTTATTTCTCCTTGCATCATACATAATATTGTCTAATTCGACAGTTGTTTTTGCATTTTTAATTGCTTCGATCACCTCCTTTGAATATCCTAATTCTCTTGCGATCTTTAAAGTTCTGGCTCGTTCTGCTATGCCAATCTTTAAATAATCTGTCTTTGCTTCCATTACTTCCTCCTTGCAAAAGTTAAGAGACCATGCACAAATATCAGCATGGCCTCCGCCTTCTTATTTATTTTTCTTGGAACAGTGCCCAATAACGATCCCGACAATTAAGATCGGGAAGAATATGAGCAAAACGATCCCAACGACGGGCAGTGCGATTCCTAACGTAGCAAGTAGTCCAACTAATACTAGTGGACACAGTACGCAAAGTACCAACACCAACAACACCTTTAAGATAGTCTTTAACATATTCATTTCCTCCTTTTTATTAAAATCTTTATTTACATGTTCCTATTAAAGAACTTGTATTTTTTACTCATCTCTATTTCCGATGACATAATCAGCCATAGCATAAGATCTCGCTAACAAATGTTCCGCCTGCTCCTCAGTACAATTACAGACATCCATTATTTCTTTGATTATACTATCCAAAGATTCAAGTTCATTTTGTAACCAAGTTTTTTCCATTGTATAGTCCTCCTTAATAAAAAGAAAGAGCCTATGCATTTGCATAAGCCCTTAGCTTTTACAGTTTACCTGTCTTCATAAAAGTTGCCTTCGAATTTAACTGAATCGATCTCGAATTCCTTCGCAAGCCGATATACCTCAGCCAGATCTTTATCATTCTTTAAAACCCCTTCAAACACATACGAACGACAGCCGCCAGACAACCGAACGGAACAATTACTTGTTTTTATTCCGTTCTCTTTCATCTGTTTCTTAACTGCCATGCACGTCTGCTTAGATTTCTTCGAATCAATCTCCATCTTACCATAGTCATACGGCATTGCTAACATCATAAATCTTAACATATTCATTTCCTCCTTTTAAAATAAAGTTTATACTGCATTATAGAGCATGTAATTATTGCAAAAAGAATATAGGGAGTGTAAACCCCCTACATCCGTAACAATCAGTCCTTTTTGGATCTGCTCGCTAATACAAGCGAAACTCCCAAAATAATCAAAACCAATCCAATTACTTCCATAGTTTGTTTACCTCCCTAATTCTTGAATCTTGTTTGCTCTTCTTCATTTTGCAAATTTGCTAACGACCTTGTTCTTGATCGTAGCATACCATTTCTGCGGGTAGCCGAGCCATACAACGATAGCGCCGATCGATACAATCGATGCGGCAACATACGCCGTAATCACGGATCCCCAAGTTAACGGTGCGCTCCAAAATCTTTTCAACATAATTCATTACCTCCTTCTAAAATGAAACACGGGTTAACAAAGTTTCCATTATTATGCATGTTTTTATTACGCGTAAAAGAAAGAGCCTGTGTAAATAATACACAAGCCCTTCCTCGGATCATCTTAATAATCCTGCACTTCCCTTCCACTGTCCATTATAAAATACCTGTGGATACTTTGCCTATCCATTGTCTCTACTTTGCCGCAGACAGGGCAATAGAAATGATCTACTGGATTGTGAGGATAATCGTAACGGCCTCCTTTTTTATGTTCACCGTATTCCCAATCATTCTCTTCACGTTCCTGCTTTGTCATTTCAAACTTTGACCTGCATCTGCTGCATCTGAATCTAAAAATTTCTTCCTTCATAGTTTCCAAAGTTTTCATAATGCGTACCTCCATGATATGCAAAAATTATTTATTTTCCATTATTATGCATGTTTTTATTACGCGTAAAAGAAAGAGAGCATGTAGCTCTCTAACTTTTGGAAACATTTTTACGTAACTTCTTTTTCAGTTTCAGCTTAAATACATATAACTTCAATCTAAGTATAGAGTACATAATTCTAATATCCCATATGAACCAGTATCCCCATGTAATCCAATCGCATGTTACCATGGTATAGAACCTAATTTTATTGAACCACGGATAAAGTTCAGCATACCTTTTCATAATATAATTCTTGTTATCGAACTCCTCCATTGTTTCAATAATTTCTCGTTCCATTTCTTTCCTATGCGCAAATACATACACCAGTCCAAAGAACAAATACCCAAAAATAATCATTTTAATCATATTTATTTCCTCCTTTGAAAATATAACTTTAATGTTTCCATTATAGTGCATGTAAAAATTGAGAGCCTGTGTAAATACACAAGCCCTTAATTCTTTAATCTCTTTTTACAACCCGTACAACAACTACTTCAGGAATGTTAAGTTTCCTTGCAATCTCTCCTGTAGTGTAGCCTTCATTCCAAAGCTCCGCTATCTGTTTTAAAAGTTCTCTTGAAATTCCCATAGTCGTTCACCTCCTTATTACAGAGCATGTAATTCTTGAGAAAAAAGAGAGAGCGTGTGCTCTCCCTGCAGAGGTTACTTACCGACGTAAGCCTCGCCATTTAAATTAAGCTTTACCGAATATCCTAATGTTTCGTTCCAGCTATTTTCAGACGCGACTTCGCCGTCGATAAATAACACTGCATTGTGATCAACGCTCTTCTTTTCGAAAGTTACAATTCTTTCGCTGACCAGGAAAATCCCTAATCCAATCATACCTACCAATACTGTTACCAACATAGTTCCAATAATAGTTCTAAATGTCTTCATAATTAATCTCCTTTCAATCTAAAGTTAATAAGTAACTCTCTGCATTATAGTGCGTGTAATTATTACGAAGGCAAAAATTTAGAGCCCATGTAATTTCTTACACAGGCTCTAAAGCCTTATTTCTGCTTAGCAGGCCAATAACATCCTAATTCATAATCCTGTTTCAAGTTCCATATAGCCTTCTCAATTTCAGAGAGGTTAGCATCACAAATCCTCATCGATTTACGATCCTTGCTCTTTCTATAGATCTCCCTGAGCTCAACAGTTAAGTCGTACAATTCCTCTGCAAGTTCAATTGCACGAACCAACTGGTCCTCACGGAGAATACAAAGGAAAGATGCGTATCCTAAATCATCAAATTCCTGTCTGATTTCTAAACTCCTCTTACCAATTTCAAATCTCCTTCTAACATTTTCAAACATAATTATTTCCTCCTTTTAATAAAATGTTTAGTGCCTTTCAGCCTATTATAGTACATGTAGAATTTACGAGGGCAAATTTTTAGACAAATTGTAAAAAATGAGGAGACCCATTTCTGAGTCCCCTCATCATTTTACGCCGAAACCCGACCTTCAAATCTGCCGTACTGAATATAATGCATATAGTACTGCATGTTCCATTCTTCCGGTTTGAATGTCATCTCGATGAAAGGCTGCAGATCCGGATTCTTTTCCTTGTATACATAAGGATTGAAGTTCTTACTTGCCTGACGGAACTCGTTCATACCGCAGGTCAGGAAGTGCTGCTTCAACGTAGCATCGTCAAACGGTCTCAGATCAATATACCTTTCTCTGTAGAACGCTGCGTTGAATACAGGCGAAATATCAATCTGAGGTAATGCAGGCTGCTGAGGAGCTGTAGCGGCAACGATCTTCTTTCGTACAAGATCCTTGAATGCGAGCCATTCAGCATTGCCATTCCCAACCATCTGAGCGGGGCAGGCCTTACCAGTTACATCCCAGTGTCTGATTACATAGGTGTCAACCTGGTCTGCAGAATATCCAAGCATAATGCACAGATATGCTACAACACCTGCTGCCTTGTTCTTGGTGGCTTCGCTAACTTTGTAGTTACCGGCAGTGCAGCACATTTCGACACTTACGCTGTTCTCGTTACGACATTTCGGGTGTCTATACTTTCCTTTTGTACCAACTGCGTATGCGATGTCTTTAATGCTGACACTCTGCCAGATCTCGTTATCGTCAACGAAAATGTGTGCAGATGCAGTTCTTGAATCAGATCTGGAATAATATGCCGCGTTATTCTTTGCAGTGTCCTTCTTTTCGTTACCAGTGAAATGGACCGGAATATAAATCACATCACGACTGGAACGTTTCTTGTAGTTCTTAGAATGCGCCTGGATAAACCCAGTGATTCCTTCGATCTTCGTGATTGAAGTCTTCATTGTTTCTCCTTTCCAAATATAAAAAGGGCACCTCCGAAGAAGTGCCCCGACCCGAACGATTATGCTCGGCATCTAAACTTTGTTTTAGTCGGTTGTCAGATATATTTTTTTTTTGATAAACGGCACCTCGAAATGAGATGCCTTTAGCGGGTTTTTGCTATATAGGTTTATGCGCCCCTGCCAAGGTAGGTGAGTTTGGCATGACCTTGTATATCTGAGTGTGTGGTATACTGAAGATCTGTGACGTTAGAAGCAGCAAAAGATGAACCTCCACCGCCACCAGAACCTTGGTAGCCACCTCTTGAATAGAAATAACCACTACCTCCTCCGTAGTAGCCACCACCGCCACTTCCTGAATTGTTAGCGCCACCGCCACCTTGTCCAAATGTTCCAGCTGAATACCCAGCGCCACCAGCACCTTGAGTTCCGCCACCTCCGCCAGAGGCAACGGTAGAACCGTCAAATTGAAGAACAGTTCCATTAGAACCGCTAGGATATCCGGCAGAACCACCATGAGGATAGTTAGTACCCCAGTTGGAACCGCAGCCACCCCCTCCGCCACCACCGGCGACCATGATGATATCATTTACAGGTGTAACTTTTAACACATCACCAGTAGTTTTTGCGAGATGTGTTGCACCACCACCTTGCGAACTTCCGCCATTGCCTCCTCCATTATAGCCTGTTCCTGATTGTGTATTTCCTTGTCCCCCATCTCCAGTTACAATATATAAAACGTCATCAGATTCAAATCTGACATTCCCTTTTATATAAGCCCCATTTCCGCCATTAACTTTACCAGAACCGCCATTATAGTATTTTATGCTGTCGCCGCCTTTACCACCCCACAATTCAACTTTCCAAATTCCTGTTGCAGGTACTACAAACTGCTGGGGGATGTTGAGATAACTGAACAAGATTTCAGTTCCAACCGGATAAGCCATACCACCGGTCTTCCAGTCTCTCCAAGAACCATCATAATACAGCTGGATGACGTCATTTTCTTCATCGTACTTTATACCGATTTCTTCGGGTTTTGCCCCTCCACCGCCTCCAAAAAGTCCGATTGGATCACCATCCAAAAGAACAACCTTTCTTGTTGACATAAATTTGTCCTCCGAAAAATATAAAAGGGCACCCCCGAAGAAGTGCCCAAATTAATGCCCTATAGGCTCGATTTACTCAAATTATTTGAGTTATTTTTCCAACTGCTTAATCTTCCTCTGCTCTGTTATAGGCTTGGCATTTTCTAATATACATGATATTTGTTCCTACAATCTTGAAACCATTGATACTACGTTGAACTGTAATATCCTTTGTAACCCAACTAGGAGATGCAATGGGTAATGTAGCAACATTAGTCCAAGTATTTCCACCATCAGTTGTTACAAGAACTGTGTTGTTTGCTTGGTCTGCTTGATAATCAAATCCGATGTGGTCTACATAGTATGTACTATTAAACAAGCACACTAAAGGATTGTTATTTCTTAAATCTGTAAGCACATTATCTTCAGTTCTAAACCCAGCGTATGCGGTTGTAGGGGAATTAGAACCACTTACAGTACATACTGGACTAGATGTATTAGATGTAAGCGGATACGGCAAAATAATTGCAGAACGTGTGGGGTTAAATGATACAAAATCATACCAAGTTCCATTATAAAGGACTTGTATTGCCATTGCTACATCATTGTAACGCACCGTAGACGCATCCACCTTACCCCATGTTCCGTCACCTTTAAGGCATTTATCTTCATCGCCTGCCTGTGGTGCTGGAACAAGACCGTGAGTTCCTGCATCTTCCGATGTTGCGCCAATAAAATCCGCATTTAGTCCATCAATCTTATCCTCAACCGTATGCCCGGAATCATACTTAACCATATCGGCAGTAATAGGTACAAGATCCTCTTCTTCAATAGGATAGAGACCGTCAGGAAGATTTTCTGCATCCTCAAACTCCTCAGTAGTCATAGACTCTGCAAGTTCTGCTTTGGCATCGATCTTATTTTTCAGTAAGCTGAATGCCTGTGTGAGCCTTTGTATTCCGATATATTCTTTAAGAGCCATTGCTTATAACTCCTTTCTAATTTCTAAAAAGAGCCAGTCGAACAACTAGCTCAACCAGCCCGTTTTAGGATTAGGATCCAAATACACTATTCCATGCTGCAGTAACATCTGCCGCGGAAATCTCTACAACATCCGTCTTCTGCAGGTAGTTACTCAGATCAATCTGGGTGCTGCCGAACAGTTCGTAAGAGTTGCTCACGCTGTTCCAGAAATACTCGTCCTTGGTATTCGGAACGGATCCCGAATTTTGAACCAGATAAATATGTCCGCCTTCTCCTGTGGGGTGTTTCGTCTGCAGATCCGACAAACTTGTATAACCAAGTCCGGTTGTATCAGCATCGAATACAATACCGGTTATGCTAGAAATAGCTGCTGCAATAGCTGCTGTTACAAATTTGGTATTCGCGATCTTACCGGTGTTGTCCCCTGCCGTTACATCAGGCGCGGTAGGTGTTCCGGTGAATGCAGGAGATGCCAGAGGTGCAAGTACAGTAAGATCAGGTTTGTTAGCGATGAACGCGTCGCTACTGGAATCTGCTTCGTTCCAGTCAGCCTGTACATTTACCTCAGCACCTGCTGCGATCCCTTCAAGTTTTGTCTTAAGAGTATCCGTGAAATCGTTCTCGGATAATCCTTTTCCTTCGACGGCCTTTACATACTTATCGAACTCAGCTTTAATATTCTGAAAGATAAGTAAAATATCACTACTGCCAATATATTCTTTTGCTGCCATTCTATGTTTCCTCCTTTTAATTAAGAATGAAATACGCTATCCCATAGAGCCTTCACATCTGCAAACGACATTTCAGCATCTTCGGGTAGTGCTCCTACTTCTTCCGGTGTATAAACAGGTTTTACATCTGTCTTAGCCCAAGACGGAACTGTTGGATCGATCTCGTTGTAATTGTCTTCCAAAGATTCGCCATTTATCGATGGCTTGTTTATAAGATCCCGATAATCATTCGTTCCGCCAGATTTCGGATCAACGACTTTCATTCTTATGACTTCGTCGTTGTCATGTATCGTCATCGGTGATCACCCCATCTCTTAGAATTTGGTTAACGTCGACATATGCGATATCTGTGGAATATGCTTTTCCATTGCTCATGAGTATACGAACCTGAACTTCGGCCTTACCCTCAGTTAATCGAAGCGTATCTTTTTGCGTGAGGCTTACAATAAGAAGTTGAACACCAGGATCTTCCGTTGTACGAACCTCAATATCTTCTTTTTCCTTATTCAAAATTGAACGCTGTGATTGAATTGTAAGCCATATTTCTTTTGCATTCGCCAGATCAAGATCCGTCTCAAGCTCCAAATATAAATTTGGTGTTGTTCCTCTATACATAGCCCTTCCTCGATTGAACTAAGATTTAGATATCGAAAAAAGGGGCCCAGAGAATACTCGATCCAGGCCCCCATTTTGAGGTAGTTTATCTACCTTCCATCTTGTTGATCAGTCTCTGAATGCTACTTCTCGTGGCTTCGTCCTTTGCAGCGTTCATGGTTGCGTACAACTCGTCAAGCATTTCATCGTTGCTTGAGTATCTCCCCATGCTGTCGCGTCTCATACTCATTCCACGGTTGTCATAGCTACGATCATCGTAACTTCTGTTGCCGTAGCTATTGCCTCTGTAGTAAGGCGGCATCATCCGATTAGAATATCCATAGTTCTCTTCGTCGATGGACTCCATGATCTTGCAGATATTCTTTGCCGCATGAGCACAAGTGTCAATAACATCCAGATTATTTTGTGTAAATTCCCCCTTGCCATGTTCGACAAGTTCTTTAATAAGCTTCGTCTTTACCTCGTGAAGCTCATCGTAGTAATCGTCATGCATTGTAAACAACCTCCTTATGCGACCCTGTCAACGGTTAAATTAGCGTTCTGTACATTCACGGAAACCGGAGTACCGGCATCGTTTGTACTCGTATTCTCGACTGCAACCTCTAAACAGCATCCAACAGGTACGTCGATGATAGCCACAGAAGTGACGTTGAAGTACGCTTCTGCAACAGTCGGAGTGACGATTGCCTGGCTAGTTGCTAAGGGTTCGCCGGAAATAGCGATTGCTAATGAAATCGGACCAGCACTTCCTCCTTCGGGAACCGCGATGTTGCCATTAAATGCCAGTTTATACCTGGCGAATCTCTGACAAGGATTGTTTACAATACCTTTGAGAGTAAGTATGCCGGATCCAGATCTGTGGTAAACATACCCCTTGTTACATCTGATAATATCCTGCAACAATACATTTCCGCTTCCAGCTACGGTTTGCTGAAGGGCGTATCCATACTCTGCCATGGGCCCACCTCCTTAAGCCATACCGCAACCGCAGCCAAAGTTCTGCTGGCAACAGTTAGGATTTGCTACAACATAAGCAGGTACCGGTGTAGGATTCAGATACTGCTCAAGAGCTGTGGTCTGTCTTGCATTGTCAGCAAGGATCTGTGCGGTCTGAGCGCCCTGAGAAGCTGTAAGGTTAGCCATCGTAAGCTGCCTCTCCAGATCAGCGATCTTCTCGTTCTTGGCATCGATCTTATCCTGGCACATGGTATCGAGGATCTTCTGAGTGTTGTTGTTCTGGTTAACCAGCACATCCCGGAGTGCATCCGTGATAACCTGTCTGTCACTGCAGTTCTCACTCAGAATTGTGGATTTGAGATCCGCGGAAGCAAGTCTGTTTTCACAGCAGCAGCTTGCCAACTGAGCCTGCATAGCGTTTGCGGACTGAATATCAGCGATCTGTCTTGCATTAGCGTTTGCCTCTGCCTGCGCAAACCCGTTGCAAATGGAACTCTGAATGTTTCCGATACCGGTTGTGAGTTCAGCCTGATCGAATCCTCTCTGCACGTTTCCTCCGCCGCCTCCGTTACCCCAGTTGTTTCCGAAGCCGCCAAGGAGAATGAACAGCAGGATGATCCACCAGCCGTTATCCCCATTTCCGAAGCCGCCACCAAAATTTCCAGTGGGTGCTACAGGCATAACCATGTTACCATTACCGTCGCTTGTTAACATATTCCGTTAACCCTCCTTAAATATAATATTTTTGTATAGCATCTTCCCGTGGGCCCTACGGAAAGGAGATACCGATATCAGAAGATCCCCCTGAACATGTTAGCCATTTGGACTGCTTGATCGTATTGCTCTTTTGTAACCTGACCACTACTGACAAGATTCATAACCTGTTCTTTCGGATCGCCAGTTAGCGTCTGTCTGAACTTGTTGAATCTCTCGATAGTACTCATGAATCCATTACCCTGCATTTGTTGAGTAGGCCGCGGTTGCTGCTGTTGCTGACGCGGTTGTCCCATCATAGACTCATAATATTTGTTCCCCATTTTGATTATTACCCCCTATACCAGCAGAATATTGGTAATTCGTTTCTCGAATCCCATGCATCGTACAACGTTCCGTCAATAATTGTAGCCACATGGTCGTTTCCGAGTTTTACAACGAATATACCAAAAGGGTTATCAGTGACAAAGTTTTCAAGCGTATAACAATCCGGGCAATTGTCCGGTATGTTACTCTTATAGAAGCCATGCTGCCTAAGTGTAGCACCCCAAACGCCATCGCTAGACGGCATATCCCCCATTGCAAACCCGTTTGAGGCTAACTCGGCATAGGCTTGCTCCCAATCGAGATCAAGTGCTTTGGCAACAGCTCGAACGGAACAATCGCCAACTGATCTTCCAACTGGGTTTGGATTGTAGTATTGATAACGCACTTTTGATCACCGCCTTCTCTCTAATAATCAAAAAGAGCCAGTCGAATAAGTGAGAAGTACTCGACCAGCCCTTTTCGGAATTAGAGGACGAATATGGCTACGAATTTGTCTTTTTGTATTGCGCATGGCTAACCATCAGGATTGCACCCAGGAAAGTAGCCAACGCGGTAATCGTCTGAGCGATCTGATCGCCATACGGAATACCCCAAGTCGTAAACACTACTGTAATAAGAGTAGCGAGTGCAGGCAGCACGATAATTGCCACCCATTTGAGAATATCATACAACTTATTGCTCATCTTCATAATGTCTTTCCTCCCTTTCGTATCGTTTCTTGTTGTTCTGTTTGTGATCGTTGTAATCCGATCGTCTTGGTCTGAATTGATCAGAAATATAAGCCTTAAGATCGTCGATTGTCTTACCAAACTCTTCCTTAGTTACGAATCCGTCCATGGGTTGTGCCTGAACAGGTGCTGCAGGCTCAACGTGTTCAACTTCTTTGAACTCAAAGGTACGGATCTGAGGCATACCCATGTTGTCGGTTGTCTTGAAATACATTTTTCCTTCACCGGCCTCTTCCGCGTCAAGAAGGATCGCTTTTGTGTTAGGCAGTAATCTGTATGCCTGAGCACCAGCATAGCCATTTACCCAGTCTGCAATAAGACCTGTCATCTGAGGACAATATGCTGGCTGAGGTACCGGATTTTGATTCTGAGCCATATACTGAGGATACACAGGATTTGTATTGGTAGGTAATGCCATTGTATTTTACCTTCTTTCTTTTATTTTATAGAAAATCGTTATACTCCAGGCAGTGCTCGTAGGCTTTTTCGATATTTGAAACTGCCAAAACGCATTTTTCATTTTTGAACTTCGGATGATCTTCGCAATACCTCTTGTACTCACTTATGTCTTCCAGAACATTGTCGAAATATTCCTTTGAATGCTGTTCCTTCCGGATACATTCATCAGAGAAGCGCAAGATCCTGCGTCTGGCGTTCATGGCTCTGTCCATTTCCCGGTTCTCTTCCATGTCTCCAACTTTCCCTTCCAGGTCTTCCATCTTCGCCATGACTTCTGTGACTTTCTTATCCGTGTCCTCGTTCATGATCTTGCCTACTCTTTTCAGAATAAATGTCCACGGGTTGATCTTAATCGGCACTATTTGTATCACGATTGAACCCCCGAACAGTATTCCGACTACTGCCCATACATTTAGCATAATTTCTTCCATCTTTTTTCCTCATCTTCTCCCCCGTCTAATCTCCCTTCAAAAAATATAAAAAGCACATCGAAGTGAACTAACTACGGGTAAGGATTTGCACCTTACATGATTTCGCTTAACTTTTCCCGAACCTCGTGGACACGGTACTTGCTCCTGGTTCGCATACTTTCTCGTCCCTTGACTAGCGTCTACCTATTCCGCCACCGTAGTTTTGTCTTATTCAGTTAGGTAAGCCATATTTTGAAGAATGTTCTACTTATCACTGTTCCACCACCAGATTGAACTGTAATCATAGGAATTACAGCTGTGTTTTCCATATCTGACTTATTCGTTGCGAGAATAGCAAAAATCGTATGCTGACTCTGTGCAAGGTTTGTATATGCGGATAAACCGATATACACTTCACCATTAGCAGAAGAAATGTCATAAGTATGCGTACCATTATTATCAGTTATGTGAAGTACGGAAAAGTCAGTAACATCAATTTTATCTTGTGTTGAAACGGTGCTTGAAGTTGCCCCTGCATTGGGAGTTGATAGAGAAAAACTACTACTTCCAACAGTAGGTGCAGACCACCCTGCCCCCGTTGCTTGTCTTGCGCTACTCCAATCCCACATTACGGATTCTATTCCGTTATCATATAAAGTCCCGTCAAATTGGAAGTAAGCACGAATAACATCATGCCATACACCGTTATATACCATTCCAAAATAATCAGTTGATGGATTATATTTTAATGTGTTAACAATATCCACATTTAGTTCATCAATCTTCTCATCAACCGTAGTTTCCTGGTCGTACAGAACTCTACTTGCCGGCAGGAAGTCACCCTCTTCCAAAGGATAGTCGGGACAGATGATCACACCGGCAAGCTGCTCTTCTGTCATCTCCTGGATCTGAGCATAGGTCTTGATCCTGGCATTGGACAAATTGAGACACTGGGACTTCTTCCCGTTTTTCACAGCTCTCAACCCAGTGATGTATGATTCGTTAGGCATTTTAAGAATCCTCCTTTACATAGTTCGTCCATGCCCTACTATATTGCTGTATTTAAATGACCAGTATCCGGTACCCTCATCTTCGATGTTAGACCGTATGCTACTATTGAGATTTGACGTACCGCTGGACTGGCTAAGCCGTATAGTAATATCTGCTTCCCCACTGGTAGAATGGTCTGTCCTACAACTAGCAAAATCAGCCGAACCACCACCGCAAGTAGCATAAGCTGTCCAAACTCTGTCTTTGAAATTGCAGGACATGCTGTATCTAACATGTGCTGTTATGTACGAATACTTAGATGTATCAACGCCCCATATAAGAGTTCCTGTGTTCGGATGTGATTCACTGAAAGGAGCTTCATGCTTAACAGACGCAGCAAGTGTTACATCGTTGTATTTCCATTTAGCATAGAATGTAGTGTCAGATTCCAGAGTAACGCTTGCACCAACAGAATACTGCGTACCGCTAACACTTCCGATAGCCCACTTCCCAATAGACGTGCATCCAGATCTTGCATATCCGTTTGCTCTTAGTGTGAATGAAGGATATGCGTAGTTTCCGTTGTTGTAATACTTGTAATCTACCTGATCCTCTGTTTCACCGCTTGTTGCTCCATTCCCATTGTACGTAACTGTAACACTCTTCTTGAATACAGCGTACAAATGAATATCATCGGAATCGCACGTCCTGGACTGAACAACCTCTCCAGAAGCAATTAAATCTTCTCTCCAGCCAACCAACTCCCAATCGACTTTTTCTACTACTGGAGCGAATGCTATACAGTTAGAACCATCGTCGACCTCGATTTCTCGAATATCATTTTGATCTGCGTGATAGAACACAACATGACCGGATGAAAACACATTTCTATTGCCAGGATATGAGTATGCTTTTTGTATTTCGACTTCTCCATTTGCGGTTTTCGAATATATCTTTTTTATTCGTTTACCGCCAACCTCTAAATATGTTCTTCCGCTCATGTTTCGTCCTCATAACAGAAACAAATTGCTCCATCCGGCAATGATGCTCCGCTTTGTTCGTGTTCTGAAATACTCATTGTGTAAAGCGAATGGCCTCTCATTGCCTGATCGATCTCATTTTGAAGATGACCAGCTGCGTCTTCGTCAAGCTGACCGCGAATGTGCTCAAACCATTCATCAAATTTATCTGTAACACGATCCATCCAATTTGTAAACTGTGCTTCCCATTGTGCTATCAACTCATCTGTGTCGATAGTTTCGAGAAGTCCAGTAACAAACGGAAATTCAGATGTTCCGATCATGTTTGTAATGTTTTCCTGAGAAATCATCGTTGTTCCAGCAGCTCTATAGACATAGCAAAGAGGATACTGCTTATGAAATTCCTCAGAAATTAAGGTCGGCCTCTGAACATCCTGAGATGCAGGAATTCCTGTAACCCATTTGATCTCATTCCAACGAACTTCAGGATTTATGTTAACATCGATTACAAGTGCATCGATACGATCCAGAACAAGTTCTGATTCTGGAGCTGCAAATGGAAGATCTGCGTCATTATAGCTCCAAGTATGCATGAGCCAAGCTCTACCGGGCTGAATAATTACCTCGTTCTCATATGAACTTTCCCTGACAACCATAGCTTTCTTATAGTTAGCATACATACCATCGCTAATGATTCCATCAAAGATAGAGCTGAGCTGTTCAGCATTGTATCTGTATTTTGGATCATTATTCAGGTTGTTATAAAAACCACATGTAAATGCCATTTTTATGTCTCCTCATCTTCCACTATTTCGAATGTCGGATATCGTTTTAGGTCATCGTTTTCATCCGATATTATGAATTCTGTTATCCTTGCCGAAGCTCCGATATTAAATTCATTTTCAACCTGCACAATATCGCCAAGATTGAAATCGGTTCCATATACGAATTGCTTTGTTACTTCGCATTCGGAATCGAATTTCTTTATCTCCTTACACTCGTCAAGCTTTTCTTTTCCACGCTCATCGAGCTTTTGTTCATACTCAGTTGTTGTTAAATCGTCAGACCGCAGATCTTTTGCATCGACGTATAACTCTTTTCTTGCAAGTCCAGATCCGCTACCAACAGTTCTTGTAATTCGTTCTTTATTTTCACCTTCTCCGGCAACTAAAGCAACATTCTTACTTTCATCTGTTGTTTCCTTGTACGATGAGTTCAGTAAATTGCCATAATTCGGAGAGAATGTTACCCAGGGTAATGCGTCCTGGTTGTAACTCCTGTCTATTCCAGCGTACAGCTCAAATATAAATGAATTTTCGTCATTAAGCCATACTCTGAAACCTATATGGTTTGTCGAGCAGAGTTCCTCGATTACCTCTAAAAGATTATCTCCAGTATACTGATTGTCGATCGTCAAATCGGTAATCTTAGTATCTGTAGAATCTTTAAATACAAAATTCGGTATTGCTCTTTCGGATATTGATGGAGAAATAACGTTATCGTTTATTAACTTTTTTACCCCATTTTGAAAATTTCCATTGAGGTTTGTTACTTCCCAGATAATCCTTCTTTCGAGAATCGATTCAAGTGACCGCCCGGTTACAACTACGATCGGTCCATCTTCCATATCGGTTCTTATTTCTCTGTTTTCAACGATCATCGTGTATTGACTTTCTTTGATCGTTAAGTAGTTCCCTGGAACACAATAGTCCAAGATCTTTTGTGTCACAGGAGTATAGAGTTCAAAGTCGCCAGGCTCATTAAGCCTGTCAGTCCATATAAAACTCTGATAAGTGTCTATGATACAGACATTAATGAAGTCTGGCGTATAAACATAGATTTCCATGTCAACTTTAAACCCCGTCAAATGTTGTTTGAACTCTTATCGTGAATGTAAGATTCTCTTCTCCATCAGCTGCAACAAAAGTAAACAGATTATCACCCTTGCTTAAGGTGAACCAATCCGGATGTTTGTTGAGCACGTTGAGAATGTTTGTTTTATGACCGCCTCTTATCAACACAACAGAACGGTCACCTTTTATGGTGTTTATTTCAATGGTGTCACCATTCACCATACCAGAACCAGTCAATGCCTCAAGTTTAGCCATATCGATTCTCATATGTTCTCTTGTTTGAATATTGTAGATGTCTATATCTCCAACGTCGCCAAGAGCATGAATCGTGATCAATACGCCGGTTTCGCTGTCACCGTTGTAGTAAACTGTATTGGTTTTCTTTGTAACAATCTGAGAGAACTCAATAAGGTTCTCCGTTATACTGTTGTTCGTAAACGGGAATTCGAACTCTTTTTCAACACCAGCGAACATAGTTTCGACAATACCGTTTTCGCCTACATCATTGAAAAATGGTGATTCGCAAATGATTGAAATTTGGAATTCTTCCCGTTCAGAGAATGGATCAGGTTCATTCGTCTCAACGACACCCGTTGTTTCCCCGATACGAGTATCTGTTACGATTTGAACAGTAACCCTCTTTCCAATAGGAAAGTATTTGTAAGACTTTAAGCGGGCTTCCTCGATTGTAGGAGCATATGTAAATAGCCCTTCTATAACCAAGTTTCGCCCGCCGAGTCTTGTGGATGTGATCGTATCACCATCCGCAACAGCGGAATGGGAAGTATTGACATCTGCCTTTACCGGTCCCATTCCGTCGATCTTTGTTACGATGAAGCCAGATTCCGGCTCCACTTCACCGAAGTTATACTGTGTTTTGTTACCAAGGTAGTTAGTAACAATTAATGATTTTATCATCTAAAGTAACCTCCTGCCATAGATAACTGATTGTGAGTATAGCGATAAATCTCAGTACGAGATAACGCCTTCGGTGAATAATTGTTCTGGGTAAACGTAATCTGTTGCCCGGTGTTAATTCCGGAAGATTTGTCCCCATTTTGAAGATTTCCGTTGACTCCGATAGTTCCATTGCCGAACATAGAATTGATCTCGGACATCTGTGACCTGATGTATGACAGATCAAGCTTTGGAGTGATGATCGGATTGAGATTAAGATTTATAGCATCGTTAACCTGTGATGCGAACGTGCCGAACTGATCAACAGTCCCGTCAGCTGCTTTTGCAGCAGCATTGTACATGTTCTGTGCACCAGCTTCAATACCGATCGCAGCACCTTCTGAGAAGAATCGACCAAGTCTCATCATAACTTTGGAGGGCGAATGTTCATCCCACTTCTTTGCCATAATCTCGGCACATTTCGCAGCAATACCTTCAGCTGCCGAAATTGCATCTGCGCCTTTTGTATTGATACCGTCAAGCAATCCCTGCATGGAATTGTCCCCAAGGTTATAGAACTTGTCGTAAGACATGGAAACTTTGAAGTTGTTGACAACTGTATCTCCAACATACTTCGCAGTTGCACTGACTTGCGGTTGCACTGCGTTCATGCCGTTCTTTAAACCAGTACCAACATTTTCGCCAACTGCATATGTCTCTTCTGATGGAGAATGTACAGCAAGTGATTCTTTTAGGGCATTCAGAACAGACAATCCCATTCCCTGACCAGCCTCGATGTATCCATACTTACCGTCGTTAATGCCCTGAATGAATTCCATAGCAGCTTCGTCACCAGTTTCTGCAAATGACGCAATGATCGAACCTGCGCCGTCTGCAGAAATCTGCATAGCTGCTGCAAACATGTCATTGGCATCCTTAAGCTGCCTTTCTGTCATGCTTGCGAAAGCAGCAACCTGATCGGCGCTGTCCGGACCAAGATCTGTGAGTTTCTTGACAATACCCTCATCAAGTCCTCTTTCGATAAGTGTCTTGATATTATGACCCCATTGCTGAACTTGTTCAAGCTTTCTGTGCATGCTGTTCAGCATGGCTTCGGCATTGTCTTCGGAATATCCAAGGTTGTGGTTAAACAATCCTTGTGCTTCAAGGAGTTGCTCATCGCTCATCTTGACAAACGCAGCAACCATGTCTCGGCCTTCGATTCCGAGCTCTTCCAGATACTTCAGAAGATTTGTGTGAACTCCTCTCTCCCATAAGGTGTTGAGATTGCTCATCCATGCGTTGGTCGTTCTCGAAATATTCTTCATATTATCGATAATGTTCTTCGGATCAATTACCTCTTTCTCCTCATAGGCTTCGAAAGGATTTGATGCTGAAATCGACTTAAATCCGCTAACTGCATCACTAGCCTTGATCATGTTTTCAGCTAAAGACTGGAATGATTTTTCGGTATCGGTGAGTTCGCGCTTGGTTTCTTTTACAGCTTTACCAGCGCCGCCAGTTGCCTCAGAAAAGTCCCCTGTCGCGGTAGTAGCTCCGCCTACAGCATCTGTATAGCCTTCAGTTCCTTGCGTAGCTTCATTTATCCATTCTGTATAGTCGATACCATCTTCGCCACCAAAAGCTTGTAGTGAATCGTTAAACTCCTTCGTATACTGAGACATATCCGGAATGATGTTATCCATCTTGAAATTATCCGGATTAAGCCCAATATCATCAAGGCTAAGGTCGAGATCTTCGCCTATTCCAGTAATCTTACCGAAAAGGCTCTTGATTCCATCGATAATCTTCTTGAATACTCCAGTGATCTTTTCCCAAAGTGCAGCACCCCAACTCTTACCAACATTTTCGCCGTTTACTGCGGCTGCTGCAGGAGTTGACATATCGCTTACAAACTGCTCTCTTACAGTATCTTCAAATTCAACGACTCGTGCTACAGGTGAATGGAATCCAGCACCATCATTGAATCCTTCGATATATGAAGAACCAACAAGTTGACCACTGGCTGATGCTACAGTTGCTGTTGTCTTAGATCCTTTTATCAGCATGTTCGGAATAATTGCTAAGAACTGAGCAATTCTGTTGACGAAGTTTGCAACTCCGGATAACATGACGGAGAAGAAACCAAGCATCATCTGTACAGATGCTCCAAGTCCTAATATTGCACCACTAACAAGTCCCAAAGATCCGGAGAACATTGTCAATGAAGCCGATACCATCGCAAGTCCAGCCGCCACTAACGGTAGTGAAAGTCCAGAAAGAACTAAGCCAGTAAGGCTAACAACAAATGCCGATAATCCTGCAGACATTGCTAATAGATTGACAGCGCTTAATGTTAAGAATGTGTTCGTTAACATTTCAAAGCCTGGGTTGAACAACATCATCCCACCTGATAATGCTGATATTGCTACAGAGAACAATAGTAATCCGCCAGCTATTAACGGAAGACCTAACCCGACAAGCGACAAAAGCGCAATTCCTCCGGATAACGCAGTCAATCCACCAGCAATGCCAAGAAGATTGACACTCCCAAGAGTTGTCATGGTGTTAGCCAATGTTTCAAATCCAGACGCCGTAAGCATTAATGCTCCGCCAACTGCAAGTATTGCAACTGCGAAGCCAAGCATTCCAATCGCAGCAAGCCCAAGGCCAATGGACGATACTGTTATTGCTAAGAATGACGCGGAAAGCGCAAGTAAACCTCCGGCCATAGCCAGCAAATCCATTGCAGCGAATCCGGACAATGTATTAATTATTGAGTTTAGCGCTTCGCTGCCAAGCATAGCACCTACGCCAATTCCTAAGAAAGCAACGCCAAGAGTGGCCAACACTGCAGAAAGAGCGTATAGTCCTGGAGAAACAGCTGTTGCGATTATCGCTATCAAAGAAAGAAGGCCCATAGCTCTGACAATTACAGCCATTTTGGTAGCAAAGTCTGTCGCATTGATTCCAGCCATTATGTTTGCAGCTATTGACAATATGGTTATGCAACCAGTAAGCACACCAATAGCAACAAGGGCTGAGGGACTAACTGTTTTTATTTGGCTAAGGACAAATGTTGCGCCCAATACCCCAAGTAACACTGCCGCCATGCCAGCTATTGCTGGTAGCATTCTTTCCCATGGAATAAATGAAAGAGCAACCAAAGAACCAGCTGCAATTAGCAACGCTCCTGATATAGCAATAAGAACGCCTATCTTATCTTTGTTTGCAAGTCCGGATTTTCCGCTTACAGTCTCCATAATTGTTCCAAGAAGTCCAATTATAGCTCCAAGTGCAACCATTGCCATAAACACATTTCCAATAGGCTGTGTTGCTAACATAACCAGAGATCCTGCAACAATAAGCAAGCTTCCTACCATTGAAATGATAACTGCTGTATTGACTTTCTTTACCTTGCCAATTGCTTCAAATACTTTTGAAAGTGCAATTAGCAAAACGGTAAGAGCAGCTGTAGGAGCTATAAGTTCATACCATTTAAATAATGATAGAACTCCAAGGGCTAAGAGTAGAACTGATAGTGATGCAATCATCGCAGTCATAGCCGCGATTGCACCTTTCGCTTCCCCGTTCTTTTTTACTTCACGAATGATTAGTCCTACTAAACCCATCAAAACAGCTAATACTGCTGTCGTATAAGCTAAAGCTCCGAGTCCCCCATTTTGATAAACTTCCGCAACAAGTCCGAAAGATTTAGCAAGCATTGTCATCGTTGCGCCAAATGAAAGTAACATTATCGAAATACTTATCATTTGCTTAATGCCTGCTACGTCTTTTGCATCTCTTGAAGCCTTATCGATCTTATGCAGCAATGCTACAAATGCGACAAGAATCGCTGTCAAGCCGCCGATTGTAACTAAAACTTTTGCAATGTCTCCAAGGCTCAACTCTGTTGCGAGTTTTTTTAACGAATTTGCTGCCTGCACAAATAGGAATACACCGGCTCCTATTTCCATAACAGCAGTTCCAACCGATGCAATTAAAGGCGCAACTGCTTTCATTACAGCTATTGAAGCGGCAATAATTCCACCAACAACTACGATGAAAGTTATTATGAATTTAACTTCATTGTTCGCATCTATGACCGTTTTAGAAATTTCAGAAATCTTTGCGGCTAATTGCTCGATTGCAGGTATTGCTATCCTGAATGCGACTGCAATCGCAAGGACTGCTAACGCATTACTGATCTTTATGCCTTCGGCCATTTTGGTTATTCCAGCAAGACCCATGATAAGAAGACCCAGTGATGCTACAACTGGAGCAGGATCATTCATCGTGATGTCTGTGAGGCTATTCAATGAAAGTACCAAAATAGCAATTGCAGATGCTAAAGCCAAAAGAGCTGCAGAATTCTTTGGTAATTCTTTAGCCCAGATCGATAGGCTAGCAGTTGCTGCGACAAGAGTACCCATCAAGGTAATAATGGCTAATATCTTTACTGAGAGGTCTGTGAAATCCTTATCTGTCGTAAGCGGAACCTTACTAAGAATCAACAGAGCCACAGAAAGAATCCCAACCGCAGAAGCCAAAGCGATCATCGTCGATGTCAGTTTCGGCAACGTAAGGTCCAAACCGGACTTAGCAATTGATTTCTCAAGACCCATGACAACAATCGTAAATAACCCGATTGCAGCAATTACAGATATCAATGCTGCTGTAGCACCAAAAAGTTTACCGTCTTCATTAACAACTGTAAGAAGTGCCAATGAAGCAGCAACAAGAGCGATTGCTTTTGCGACTTCGAGAATCGGTGTCGCCTTTGACAGGAATTTGCTTTTAAGAATCTTATTCAGATTCCCAAATAATCCGCCAATAGCAGAGATTGTTCCAGAAATCGCAGAGGCAAGCCTTGAAATATTGGTCATCAAAACAAGAATCGAAACTGAGAACAAAATCGCAACCACTTTGCCGATGGTTAACTGTTCTTTCAATTCTTTAAGTTTTTCTACAAACCTATCGATCGTCTCAAAGAATTTATCTCCATCGATCCCAAGACTATCAAGCATCCCCTTGATTCCTTCTTTGATGTCATCAAGGAGTTTCTTGAATCCTTCTCCTATTGTCTCTGAATTTTTGAAGTCATCATAGATTGTTTTGAATACTGTCTTGAAAACACTTCCAATCTTAGATACGATCTTGAGGAATGTTCCGCCAATAAGACTGCCAATTGTCCCAAGGATCACCGGAATCTTCTTGAGAGTCTCAACGGCAACATAAATAACCCTTTCGCCGATGGACATCTCATCCCAAAGTTCGCGACTACTTTCTGCAGTGCTATCCATTGCACCGCCAACTTCTTTTAACTGATCCCGTTCTTGTGCGTAAACTTTCGAAAGGGCTTTGTTCTGTCTGATACTGTCAACAATTCCATTCTTGAATTTTGCTGCAGTATCCAACACATTTTCAAAAGGCTTCTTCAAGCTCGAAATGACTGTTGAAAGCCCAGAAATAACAGTCTTTAATTTTGAAAATGCAAATGCAACAGCACCACCAACAAGACTTGCAGCTGTCTTGAAAATGGTAATACAAAATCTCAAAGCAGTTCCTATCGCATTAAATATTGCAGGAATCGCCTTGCTATTTTGGATCATTCTAGCGGCTACATAAATATATCTATTTATGGTAATTACTGCGCCAGCTAAACCATCCCCCATCTTCTGTACAGGTTCTACTCCAGGAGCTATCGCATGTACAAATGAAGATACCAAATAGACAACTGTCTTAAATATCTCTGCGACAGATCTTGCTGTTGTATAGAATGCTTGAAGAACTTTTTGGGTCGGTTGAATCTTCTCTGTAAAATCGGCGAAAGCCTTGGTCGTTTTAGCTAAAGAATTTCCAATATCTCTAGCGTTTTCAAGATTAAAAGCATCTGAAAAGGCCTGCTTCATTGATCGCAGTGGCTTAATTATTAAGTTTAAAAGATTAACCGTCGCCCTTAATAACTCATTACGACCATTTATTACGTCGCCTTCTACTTCACCTACCTCTTTCCAAGATTTAAGTATATCGTTTCTTACATCACCACTCGAAGCAAATTCTTCATACAAAAATTCTGCTAATCCAGACCAAAGCTTTTTTGCTTCTTCGTAATTACCGAATATATGTTCGAATGTCTGCATCCACTTTGATCCAACTGCTTCTGCAGTAGCATCAATTGCTTCTTGGAATGTCTTTGCTTCTTGTGCAGCCTTAAATGATTTAAGTCCAAGTTCATTCTGAGCATCCGTAAGCTGTGTAAAGAGATTTGTTAGCTCTTCCACTGAAGTTTCAGAATCTTCAGCCCATTTCTGTATGAAATCTGCATCGCCGTTTTTAAACTTTTCAGCGTTATCAAGTATTGATTTTGTTGTTTTTCCAGTGGTTTCATACAATTTGTATAGAATTTCTGTAGCTCCGCCATACTTATTTAAAGTGTTCAGCAGAACTTCAGAACTAAACCAACCTTTATCAAGTTCTTGATTAAACTGTGCAAGGGTAAATGTGGTACCCTTCATCGTTTTGTAAACGCCATCTCCAGCACGAGACAATGTTCCCATCTGAACTGCTGTTTCTGCAACATTCTTCTTGAAATCATATGTTGCCATATTGGCATTTTCAATTGATTTCCAGTCAATTAACTTTACAGCACCAGCACCAACAGACTGAGATAAATTATACATTGCTCTGTTAGCATCGTTGATGTTTGCACCAGAAACAGCAGCCCAAGTAGAAATACCCTGCATTGCTGTTACTGCCTGATCAAGCTTAATATTATTCGATGTAAACTTTCCGATGTTATTTACCATCTCGTTAAAGGAATAAGATGTCTCGTCAGTAAACCAAGCCAGCTTATCAAGCTGATCGTTTACATAAGCCATCTGAGTTCCAACATCGGAAAAGTCTTTTGCAGTTGCAGCCATAATTGTCTGAACAGCTGCTGTCTTCTGAGCGTATCTTGTAAATCCATCAGCGACCCTGTCTATTGACATAGATTTGACGAATTTGATTCCCATATCCATTGCAGCTGAAGTAATCTTTGCAATAGCTGTTACACCAGCTATTTCAAGCGCAGAAAACTTTCGGCTACATTCGTCTACGGATCTTGTAACGCCAGACATGTCGAGATTCTTAATATCATCTCCAACATTCTTGAGGCCTTTAAATCCGTCCAAATGTAATGCTGCTTTGAGCTTATCAAGAGTACTGATTGTCTCTGCTGTCTTTTTCTGGAAGTCAGCATTGTCAAACTTCATTTGGACGACTCGTTCATCAACCTGTCTTGAACTCATGACGTATACTCCTTCCATACAGCATCTTTTAACTGACCAAATATCGGATCGAGAACTTCATCAATAAAATGATACCCCTCAACCCAAGAGCCACTCTTTGTTGCATGGCCCTTATCTATCAATATAGCGATATTACATCCTCCCTCTATATCCGAATTAGCGAATGTTAGAGTAGATGTCTCGCCATCGTCTTCAATTTCATAGTACCAAGATGCGGCCACCAGACCAGTATCAACTGGGGTAGCCGCTCTTAGTGCCTGGACGCCGATTTGTCCATATTGTTCTAAAATGTTTCTGTAACTTTTCCTGGTGAGGCTATTTAGAAATCGAGTTGTTTTTGAGAAGTCTCCCTTGTGTGAAAAAGTTACTCTCATTTTGAACTCCTATCACTTGTGCCTGTTCTTTTCATACTTGGCTCTCATTGCCAAGTTTGTTGCACGCGTTCTCTTAAGTGCTTCCGCCTTAGTTTCTTTCTTTTCCGGAGCATTCTTAATTGATGCGAGGCGGATTAACGCAATCAATCTATCGAAGTTCCAATATTGGCACTCGAATGGAAGCTGAAGAGCTGACATCCAATAATAGACGAGATCAGAAGTTACAATCTCTTTTGAAGCGCCTGCTTTATTCGGAGAATTATCTTCTTTGAACGTTTGCGCTGTCTTTGGTTTTTCGATGTACTCTACAATTTTCTGAACCTGATCATTCGTAAGACCAAGCGGATCCAAATACCTGGATTCATCAATGTTCATCATTGAAAAGTAATCCATCAGCTCTTCAGTTGTTTTCTCTGTCATAACAAATGACTTGAGGTACTTTGTTTCCCACTTTGTAATCGAATAGAGTGAATGCTCCAGATGAAATTCTCCGCCTTCGATCGTATGAAATTCATTTCTATCTTCGAAATAGATTTCACGATCTTTTATATTCACCGTGATCATAGATTTTACGCGATGGGCTGACCCGTTACAGGATCGATAACCTGATTGTCATTTGCAGGCTGAGCAACAGCAGTCTGTTCGACAAGGGGCTCCTCGTTCTTAACAAGGGATATGCCGGCTTTCTCTGCTTTTGCCTTCTGTTCCTGAATTTCCTTCATTACATCCTGAGGGAAGATCCCGTTTACAAACTCTGCAGCTGCATCGGAATTGGTAGCAAGCTCAACATACAGGGTGTCAAAGAACATGGTCTGAGTGAACTTCTCGGTGAGCTCTTTGCTCTTAATGAATCTGGTTCCGCTGGGATCTTTAATACCGTATGTCATTGTAATGAGTTTCTTGAACTCATCTGCGAGCTTCGCTCCATCGAGCTCTTCAACGATCCTTCTGTACATTGCCTCAAGGCCGCCAGGAGTTCTCCACTCAAGATCGATCAGCTCATTTCTCAAGAAAGCAAAGTAAAAAGTCTGCTCTCTTTCTACCCCATTGAAATCTTTACATTTGATCTTTTTTGCAAACATATCATTCATCCTTTCTTTTTAAACACCCCCGACAGAGTATGAATCCGCCGGGGGCAAAATCTGTTAATGTTACAAATATCAGCCTGCTGCGTTCTGGATAGCGCCGAAGATTTTTACGATCTCAGCAGGTGTAGCCAGTCTGGGCTCAGTTGCCTCGGACTGAGGATCCTCGGGATCAGCGTCAGTTCCGTACAGGATATCTTCCAGCTGTTTCATCTTTGTTGCATCGCCTACGGAAACGGAGTTCACCCAAAGATGAGCTGCGGGCTTTGCATTGCCGGGCATGGGAATGGGAGTGGTGGTTACTTCCCAGCTCTGAGTAGGAGCCTCGGGAGACTCGTTCGTGGTGTTCTTAGCCTTCTCGGTGGGCTGAGCCATTGCATTGTAGATGATGTGGATTTCATAACCGTAATCGGTACCCTGCGTGTCGTTGCCAAGCAGGTTTCTGTAAGAGAAGCCGAAGCCTCTACGACTCTGCTGACCGATGTTTACACCAGTAGCGATCTCTGCGGTACCATCACACTCATCAAACTCCTTGGGAGAGTAGAATGCCTCGATAGTAGCACCGAAGTCTTCTGCAGAATACAGAGACAGGTACTTCTGGTTATCTGCATACTGCTTGTTTTCCTCAGCACCGGAGGGCTTTTCGGTAACTGCGGTCAGACCATTCCAAACCACACCTTTACCATAAGCACCGGTCTTGTCTTTCTTATACAGCATGCCGTGATCGACACCTGTTGCATAAATTTTCTCGCCAACGTTATCCCAAATGGCTCTTGACATTTCTTTTTTCCTCCTATAAATAGATTCTGAACGGAAAGTAGTGAAGATTGTCTTTACTATACGGCCTTTCTGCCGTACAATATTGCAGCTCTTCTATCCGATCAGGCGTTTCTGTTTCTATATTTTTACCCATGTATACAATACTATAAGCGTCATGCTTGAAATAGTTTTTATTGTCTGCATGGACAAGTTGTGGAGCAATCAGTGAATATACAATACACGGATACTCCATCTTTTTTGACGGCGGCGGTTGAAAATAAACATTTTGTGATCCAAGAATATCGATCAGTTTATAGTGGAGTTCTAATCGTTTCTCTTTATTCATCAGTGTATACCTCTCCGATATTAAGTATCTTCCGCGGTCTTCCTGAATCGTCATCTTCAACTGAAGAAATCTTCCACTTTGTCCCGCCATAGACTACATATTTAGCCTGCGGGAAATTGGCCGCCAAATACGGATTAACGATAACACTAAGTTGCATACTTAATGTTAAATTATCGTTAACACTTTGAGAAGCGGAATATTTCGAAGATCTGCGTATAATATCACCAGAATATTCCTTCTCAACGATCGCTTCTTCATAAATACCAGGAGATGTCTCTGAATAATCAGCGAAACCAATCACTCCATGAAATTTCATCATCAACCTCCAATAATGGGGAGCCTAGAATTTGTTTTCTAAGCCCCCATTTTGATCTTCATCAACCTGCGGAGTTGCCACTCTGGTTCAGCAGAATAGTCATAGCAGAATAGGGCTTGGTTAATGCACCAGACATCCTGGTTTCCCTCAGATACTTGTACTGGTTGAAGTCGATGTCGAAATCATCGAACAGGCCCTGATCTTTTCCGGTGTCACCACCAACGTTGTAATCTTTCAGGTTAACGATAACAGCCATAACAGGCTTGCTGTCAACGGTAGCACCAACCATGGGCTCAACAGTAACGATGCGGCTTACGCGAAGCGCAGTCGCCAGCTCATCAACGGACTTGTACAGGGTATGGCCGATGGTATCTTCCAGCATCAGGCACTCTGTCAGAACATCTTCGGTAGTGAAGCAGGTGGGGTTACCGGAACCTTTGTACTGCTTACGAGCACGCTTAACAGCTTTGATGAAGGCCTTAGCCTTATCTTCCTCAGAAGCGTTAGCTGCAACAGTAACGTCAGCCTTGATGGTGAACAGGGGAGCATCGTTTGCAATAGGTCTGATATGATCTTCTTTGATCTTGTCATTGGAAGCAGCGCTTCTGCCGTCACCGATCAGGATAGCACGAGCCTTTTCCTCATCCAGCATTACACCCATTTCATCCTTGATCCATGCAACAACATCGAAGTCCTCGATGTCCAGGATGTCATCGCGATCAACCTTCTGTTTCTTGTAGATGGTCTGAGGATCAGTGGTTCTCTTCAGCAGAGTGAACACCTCTTCAACCTTCTCGTTACCTTTAACGTAACCTTTTGCTCTTGCTTCATCTTCAGTGATGTCAGCAAAGATAGAGCGGATGCGCTTATAGGGTGTCTTGTGTACACCAGCCATTACCACCTTCACCCAGTCAGTATCACGACCGATGAACTCAGGTCTTACGGACATGTTGTGGTAATCGGATACCAGCATGCTCAGATCTCTTACGCCGTAGGTCTGACCTGCGGTGGACTGAGAAGGACCTTCCATCCCGGTGGTATCGATAGAGTGTGCAAATGCAAAGTCTTCGAAAGCTGCCTTCAAGCTGCCTCTGCCGGACTTAGCGTTTCTGAAGATTTCGGCCATATCGGACTGGCTCAGGATGCCTTCCTCAGTGATCTGATCGTCGTCATGATTTTCAAATGCGTTGTGTTTCACGGTTTTGTTACCTCCATTTTCTTCTTCATCGTCATCATCTTTGGAACCGCCTTTTGCATCTTCCAGAGCCAGGCCAACCAAAGCTGCTGCAACTTCCTGGTACTCTTTGGGCATCTCATCGAATGCCTCTTTCAGAGTCTTTTCTTTCTTATCTTCTTTCTTTTCTTCCACTTTCTTATCCTCTTCTTTCGAAGAATCGTCTTTGCCATCGCCATCATCAGCATGGCCGAATCCATCTTCGATGATCTCGCATACTCCGTCATCAGGCATGAAGAACATCATCTCTTCTTCCTCGCCATCACCATGTTCGAAGAATGTATCGATTGTTGCTTCGGGATTTGATCCCGCCAGAACAACACTTACTTCCTGAATATCACCGTGCATAACATCAGAATTCTTCTGTTTTACATGACCGGCATAAATGGAAAAAGCTGTAATATCGCCGGAATGAACCAGTTCTTTTACAAGCTTGCCAGTTTCAGTGTTATTCGTTTTTGCGTATCCGTAGGTTCCTTTACCAGGGATATCTTCGAGCAATACATGCCCAGCGACATCCGATGCTGATCCATGCATATGGTTCCAGACCAACGGAACTGTCTTACCAGAGCAGTGCGCAAATGCGCCATTTCTGATCACGCGGCCATCTTTGCATTTAATGTTATTCTTTGTAACATAGCCAGCAAAGTCATAGTCGCCTTTTTTGGAATTTGCTCCCATTTTGACTTTTTCCTCCTTATTTATTTTCTTCATTTCCGCCATCCGTTGTTATTGGATCGTTGAGCTCTTCTTCGCTTGCGTTAAGGTTCTTGTTTCTAAGCTCATCAGCCCTAGGATCATCAACAGGCTTGTAACCAAGCTCAGAACGCATCTCGTTAGAAGATACAACTGCGTTTCTTGTAAGTTTATCTACAATTTCCGCGAGTTTCTCAATAGGAACTATACGGAATGGCTTCCTGAAATACGCGATAGACTCATGTCTCTCTTTTCTAGCATTTTCGGAAAGGAACTTTCGTTTACATTCCAAACAAATTGCATCGAGAATGGGAGCAATGGTTCTGTCGTAATAGTTCAACTGCGTCTGCTCGTCTGCAGTTCCATCAAAGATCGCCTGCGTAAGCCCAAGCTGGTTGTAAAGTTCCTGTTTAAGATCTTTCACCTGCTGATAAAGATTACTTTCAACAGCTCTGTTAAGCTGAATAATCTTTTCGCTTACGTCAGAGTATCCGATACCATACTTGGAATCTCTGATCTGAGTTTCAAGCTCCTCGGTACGTTTGATGGCATCCTCTTTTCGTTTCGGATTTCTTGTAGAGTACGGCAGCTGAATGATAATGTTCATCTTACCAGAGTATGTCTGGGCATCAGCGACATCCAGCATCGTCATCTTGTTCATCAGACGCTTTGTTGTTGAGTTTGGCGCGTTCATTGTTTCATAGAACGGGTTCTGAATGATTGCTACCATCGATTTATTCGCGTAGATCTCTTCTTTCTGTCCCGTTTTTTCATTGTAAGCTCTCAGCTTAACGCTTTCAGGACCCCACTCAACAATTTGTGCGACTCTCAAGTTCTGAATATCCTCATACTCCTCAGTATCGACATTAACATCTGCGTATACAGGAAGTAATGCTATGTACCCCTCATCGAGCATTGAGAATACAAGATCTTGAAATAGTGCTTTATTTGTCTGATCCAGGTTTGGACTAAGATTAAAGCATCTATTTAAGTCGCTATCTGCATCTTCTTTGTACTGACCATTCTCATTTGTAATGATATGGCGGATGTCACAAGACGATACATCTACCGAAATCCTAGAGTAGATCGTAGAAACTATAGTCTTTTCTGATGATAAAGACCGATAGGTACGATCAAGTCTCCCTGAAGATACTGTTGCAGTCGCATATCTTGTTTCTTCATAAGGATGATCTCTACCTCTAAAGAAGGCGTTCCATCCCTCAATGATTCTTGTCCTTAATGATGGCATTTTCAACTCCTATTTTGACTTTTTACGATCTTCGTCAAGCATTCTTTCAAATTTCCTGTCGTATTGCTCAACTCTCTGCCGGTTTGCTGAGTCATACAGATTACTCTCAGCGGTTTCAATGACCCGTAATTTCCCAAGACCATCTTCTTTTACTTTATACTTGTATCCAGATTGAATAGCTCCATTGGAAGCTAATACTCCTCCAAGAATAGCACCTCCAATAGCTCCTCCACCAAGAATTCCAGAAGCGTATAATGCTTTTTCGCCTCTTGTTAATGCTTTTCTTGCAGTTCCTGTCAAAGTTACACTATTACCCTTACCAACTTGTCCGGCAAGAATTTTATTGATCTCTGATTTTCCCTGCTCGATTAGCATTTCAGCAGCAACTACTTTTGCTTCATTGTTTAATCCAGCATTAATACTCTTCTGCAATTTCTGCTTTTGACGCTCTGTGGCAGGCTTTCCTTGCGCATCCATTTTATTTAGCATCTTCTTTGTTTTCATGCCAAATAAATCGGACTAGATGTTTGCATCCTGATGATTTCTTTTATTGTAGACTATTGCCTGATCAAGATCGTTTAATCTTCTCTTTGCGCCTTTTGCGCTGTAACCAGAATAATCATCAGCTTTTTCAACGCCATATCTCTTTTTGCCAGCTTCAGTTAAAGTTCCATCAGCATTCTGATAGCGACGAATACCCCACTTCTGGCAAAGGATGCCGTGATGAGCGAAGCAGTGATCTTCGTAGTATCCTTTATAAAAGTCACTCATTGCTTTTACCTCTTTTTATCCATATGTTTTTATACGATCTACACCTTTCGGATCTTTCACTTTTTTAGCTAATAAATCCATTTTTGTAACAATCTGCTTTTTTCTTTCTTCACTGACACCATCTTTACGAACTTCTTCGTATAAAGGTGTCTTTAGCTCTTTTGCTTTTATGCTAGAAGGAGTTTGAAATTGTATTTCAAAGACGTTTCCTTCTTTATCAGAAAATACACTTGTTACTTGCTTGTGAGCTGCCTTTCCTTGCCGATATAAATCGAAATAGTTTTTGCACTTTATCTCTTTATACCCATTTTTGGCAAGATTCTTTTTTACTTTATTGTAGTTTGAAACAAAGTCATCATCATTGCTCACGGAAGTGTATCTTAAAGCATCATTAATTTCTTTTGCAGACTGGTCCGTCGTTATGTTTTTCTTTTTTCGATCAGAAACTATCTTTCTTGAAAGCGATTCTTTCGTTTTCTTACGATGTTCTAACCCATAAATTTTCGAACCAGCACTCGATATTGCAGATTGAACGTCTTTTGTAATTTTCGGCTCTAAGATAGAATATTTTTTATATATTCCCTCGGCCATTTTTTCAGATTTGGTATATCTCGTTCGCCCTTCAGTTGTAAGGCTTCCATCTGGATTCTGATACCTTCTTATTCCCCACTTCTGACCTAAAATACCATGATGAGAGAAGTAATGATCTTCATAGTATCCAACATAAAAATCGTTAGCGCCCATCTTTTAACTCCCATTTTGAATTTTAATCAAACAGATCCATATTCTCTTTGTACGCGACATACGCATCCATCATTGCTGCAACGTTATCGATCTTCTGATCACTTCTTTTCTTATACAGCATACGGTTGCCGTTCACATCTTCGAGAACAATACAGTTTCCCATAGCAAATTGCATTAGGGATTCGTCAAACAGAAGCATTCTCTCTTCAGAAAGTTTCTTCAATTCCCCAAGAGGTACAGATTCAGTTCTTCGTCCTTGGATCACCTTTCCAACTCCATACTCACCATTGTCACGAACCCAGTTTGATACAAATACATCTGCATTGTACGGATCGTAGCCAAAGCAACGTACATCGTAATCGGAATCGAGGATGAATTTGTCCAGGTCTTCATAAACCTCTTCCATATTCAGCACAATTCCTTCAAGAACTATTAAAGTTCCTTCAGTCATGAAGTCGTTTTCGTACTTTTCTCTCATGGAAGAAGACAACTTAACAAGTGTATTGCTCGTTATGTAAGATCTGGTTTTAATTCCAAACTTTCCATCCTTCAAAGGAAACAGGAATGTAAATGCACAGAAGTCATCGCCTTGTGAAAGGTCAGCTCCCATAGCACAGGGCATACCCCAATAGTTTCTTTTCTTATGGGGAAGCGTCTCATGGTACGGGAAGAAATACGTTGTTCCCTCCATAGGGATACCAAATCTTTTTGCGAGAATATCGTTCCTCGCCGACGGTACTTTTTCAGCCTTCTCTACGTCCCTTTGATAAGCATCGTATTGCACTGTAATACCGATATTCGGGTTGGCCTTTTTCCATAAATCAGGGTTCTTGACTTCATCAATCGAGTCTAAACGGTACCACCAAATAGAAATGTGGTCTGCTGCGTATTCTCCTTTGAGAATGTCATCCAGCTCCATCTTAATGTCATCGCCGATACCGTTTCGTACGGTACCCTCCGATGATGCACAAATGATCAGGTAGTCATCTATCTTAGAAGCACCTTGCTCAACTGCATTTACGGGATTCTCTCTGATTTCTCCAGACAACCATTCATCAAGTGTCGAGTACTTTACTCTCAGACCCTGAAGCTTGTCGATGGATAAAGGTTTGATCTCAAGTATCGAATTCGTCAACAGATTCTCGATACCTTTCTTTGTGGATGCAAGTTTCGGGCGATTCATTCTGTTACCGGTTGTATTTTGAATTGAGCCTCTCGTCAACAACTTAAACAATGGACCACGGCTAATTGTAATAGCTGTTGATAGCAACGATGTTACTTCTTCAGCCTGTTTCATTGTAGGAGCAACTGTTATCTGCTTAGTAGTTGTGGTATCCATTACCAAGCCATAGCCATGATGATCTGTCAAGTATACTGATTTTGCAGCGCCTCTTCCAACTATAAGATACTGAATCTTTGTCAGTCGTCTTTTAATGACCTTTGTAACATAGTGACCGCCATGCCCATCTTCGTTAGGCTCATAAACACTTCGTTCTTCGAAGTAAAACCAGCACAGTGCTTGTTCCGCCCACAACTTAAATGAATCCAAGACATACTGAGGACTGCCATCGGTTAAAACCATTTCGCCTTCTTGAAATCTGATCCATCCTTCCAAAGGTTTCGGATCATAGTAATATCTTGGATTCGCTATAAGTTGATCAATGCGATTCATCTCTAACGAGATTTTCTCATTTACCGGATATAAACCTCTTCGAACGAGGTCCCGGAACTCCCCATAGTATTTTGGGACTGCTGTATTTGATAACATGTCCCGATCCTTTCATTAATGAAGATTTACTTCTTCTTTTTCTTCTTTTTACCGCTCATCCGTTCAGCATTGCCTTTGAGCAGTTCGTCTGTGAAGTCATCGACTGCATTGGATGCTTTCTTGAAATTCTCAGACCAATTATTTGAGCTGGACTTTTTCTCTGATGTCTTGAAGTAGTCATTCAGATCTACGGTATCGCCATCATAGTCATACCATTTATTAGAACTTGACTTACTTCCTCCGTTGTCGGGCAGCCCTCTCAGCAAACTGTTAACATAAGAAGATCCTTCTTTGACAAACTGATCGTAAGTCATTCCGGATGACTTTTTGTTTTCCCTGGTTTCGCTTTGGTTTTTGTCTGAAGATTTTGACTCGGATTCCTTGGAGCTCTTGTACGCATCGTGAAGGTCTTTAGCCCCAGTCTTGATCTTATCGAAGATAGAATCTCCTTCAGTTTTACCATCTTTCTTTCCAAATTCTTCATCGAGCTGCTTGTTAAGCTTAGCTTTAGCCATTACTTTGGAAAGCTGGTCTGCTGTCATCTTATCTCTATTTTCATAAGCCTCTTCCAAGTTTCCAGACTTCATAAGCCTATCGATAAGAGATTTGTCGTCTTCTTCTCCATTAAATTTCTTTAACAGATTGTCGACGGCAGAATATGCATTTGCAGCTTTGTTGACCCAGTTCGTAATCGTTCCAACCTTATCAAAGATTTTATCGATTTTCTGCCAACTATCCTGCTGCTCTTTTGCACTAAGACCATACAGCCTTTCTTCCTTGTTGATTCTCTGGATCGCATATTCCATTTCGTCATTGGTCATTTGACCTTTGTACTTGAGAATCTCGGAAGCCTTACCGCTACGAAGAACTTTCTCCTTTTCTTCGTCAAATTTTCTCTGCAGCTCTGCCTGTTTTGCTTTCTCAGCCTTGGCAACTCTTGCTTTTTCTAGAGCCTTCTGACGCTGCTTCTTTTTCTTTCTCTCAGCATGTCCAGCCTTAAGCGATTTAATCCATCCGGCTTTCTTTTCCCTTGCAGAGTGATCTTCGGGATCAAGCGGGTATGGAGGACCATTCTTTACGCCATGTTTCTGGCCTAAGATACCATGATGAGCAAAGTAGTGATCCTCATAGTATCCAACATAGAAATCGTTACTCATTGCTTTACTCCCGTTTAATAGTCAGACTCTTTCTTTAACCGCCATTCGTATTCTTTCGCAGATTCTGCTATAGCATTTGCTACTGCGGATGACTGTGGAGGATCGAATAACAGCCTTACCTTCAACAACATGTATGTCTGTACCATGTTGAAGATCTCTTTCGCGTTATCTGTTCCGGAAAGAAAATCATTCCATGTTTCATTCGTTCCGGAAATCGAGAATCCATCCTCCGGGCCGACGCCAAGTTGTGATAGTGTTGCAAATACTGTGTTAATAAACATAATAAGTCTATTGTCATAGTAGCTATCGCTATCAAGTCCTTCCCGTACTGAAAGGAGAATGCTTTCATTTAACTGTTCTTCTTTCATACCGGAATCCTCGCTTACACTTCTTTAATGAATTTCTTCATTACATATCCTTCGCCACCGATCCCTTTGCCTGTATCGAACTTAACGAAGATGAAGTCATCATGGTCGCTGATGATAGTAACCTTCCCGCCGTTTTCGATCTGTGCGATGATGTTCTTATCGTCCTTTGCGGAGGGTGTCTTTCTAACATTCAGATACTTAAAGTCTCCGGATGCAACACCTTCTCTTACGATCTCTTTCTCAGGAACAGGCTCCTCGATTTTCTCGGGCAGTACTTCGCTTTCTGTTTCTTTAACAGCAGGGGCAACCTCTTTTAATTCATCAGAAGTTGTGCTGAGCTCGTTGCCATAAAATCTTCTGTTTTTCATGTCTACCTCCATAATGTTGTATCCCCCGGTTTTCTTTCGACAAAGGAAGATCTCATTAATAACGTTTCGTCTCCATAATGAATCGCTTTATGCGTTGAATCTGCAACACAAACAACATTCTCTGGATCGAACACACAGGATCTTCTTTGTAAAATATCTTCCGGTGTTATTGGATTCAAATGGTGAAGAATGATGATTCCATTGATAGGAACTTCGGAGCATGCCATATCGCAACAGTCTCTAAAGTATAGGCTATCCCTTAGAATCATTTCTCTTCTAAATTCTTTCCATTCTCTTGACTTGTAGAGTATTTGGTTTAAATATCTCTCTGTGCCAAAAGTTTCTTCCCCAGCTTTACCACCTATCTTCAGGTATCTGTACCTATCGGCATAATCCTGAATTGTGATCAACTCGGAATAGGTTTTAATCTTCGTCTTCCCCTGAATAATATCGGAATTTGCGCATAGCTTCTTCATACAACTCCGCTTCTCTCTTAGAGGTCTCGATTGCATCTGTCTTTGCCTCTAAAAGCTTATTCTCTTTCTTTAACTTTTCGAGTTCAATTTCAGCTTCAAGTGTTCCTCGCTTTAGCAAATATGTTAGCATTTGCGAGGAGACTTTTGATTTCGGATCAGTTAACATTGCTTCTGTTCTGTCGTAAGCAAGCGATATCAATCTGTCCTCTCTTTGTTTAGGTGATAAGGCTGGATGAGACGATTTTTTTCTTTTCTCATCCATAAATATGTCCTTTCCGAATGGATGCCCTAGCTCAGACTACGTATAGCACTGGAGAAAGGATAACACTCGCAACTGTTCAGGGGGTTGAGTGGAATTGCAAATGTTCACGAAAGGCCAATTACTATACGAAGCCTGAGCTAAGACACCCAAAAGCAAATATCATTTTTTTACCCCCGGAGAATTTTTCAAG
>Ga0326511_10000235_pt1 | contig 46549 bp, 45 predicted proteins | sample 0_2496_0518_D_FD_203701 | JGI IMG/M metagenome (GOLD analysis project Ga0326511, IMG submission 203701) | Bovine rumen microbial communities from UC Davis, California, United States - 0_2496_0518 | ecosystem: Host-associated > Mammals > Digestive system > Stomach > Rumen | place: USA... | reverse complement strand
GGCGAACCATCCAATTCAGGCGGATTTGATGAAACATGGGATTCTTACACCAACGCTTCTGAACTGCTGAATTTTCTGCAACAATACCAAAAAACGGAGGGCGCATCATGGAACAAATGACAGTCAAGAGAAGTCCCACACAAAGGCGGTCAGTGGAATTTGCTGTGATTATCGTGTTTTTGCTGTGGATATTTCCGTTTTCGGTCTTTAAGCTGATAACCTGCATCTTTCCAATTTTGATAGTTGCCTATGTAGAATTATGGGGGCTTTCGTTCGACAAGAACAGCGGAAATCTGCGATATACAAGGCTTTTTCACAAGCCTGTCGAATTTCATGCAAATGAAATTACCTCTCAGCAGATGCTACTTGTTCGCAGTAAAACAGGCAGTTATAAAATCATCCTGCAAATTGCAGTCAAAGGCGAAACCATCAAAATCATTCTGGGAACACCTTCCGAAAAAGGCTTTGACCCTTGCAGTGAAACTTACGAAAATTCCGCTGAATTGCTGGATTTTCTGGAAACCTATCGACCAGTGGAGGAATTGACAAATGAAACTCAGTGATATTCTATCAGTCTATCATACTGACCCAAAAGAAAGCCGGAAATATGCAAAAGAAATTTGCAGTAATTTGCGTGGAACAGTCCAAAAAAATTTTGGTTCTAAAATGGTGTCGCTACTTTTTTCAGTATTGATTGCTTCTCAACTGTTGTTTATTTCTGGTGTGTTTGGTATGCTATTGATGATAAGTGTGACAATGGGGCTTGTGGTATGGAATATGTACAATTTCAGCTGGAAACTGACATTTGACGGTGCAACAGGATTTTTCAGCTTTCACACCATGTTCAAAGGGACAATCCGCTTTCATGTCTCCGAAATCGGCAGAATCCGTACTGTCACTACAAGCAATAAGGGTGAAAGGACAGAATGCCTTTGTATTCCAGTTGATAATATCAAAATTATGGTAGTATTAAGAAAATATTACCTGATTCGCCCAAGTTCAGAAAATAATTATCGGGGCTGTGATACCAATGCTGAAAAATTAGAACAGTATCTGACACTATATCAGCATTTCCTTGCAGATGATGGTAATTTCAATGTTATGGATGACAGTTTAAGCCCTGCTGTGCGTAAAGCCATTGCCGAACAACGACGAATGTCAGAAGGCTACATTCCCAAACAAGTGAACGTTCCAACAGAAATACCCTCAATTCCTGAAAATTCGTCAACTCCTGAAATACCAGCCACTTCCCAAAAGCCGAAAACTCCTGTCAAGCTGGAAAAATCCGCTCCCGAAAAAATCGACCTCTCCAAATCTACTGCACCCATTCCCACCGAACTACCTAAAGCCCAAGATTCTGCTTTTCCTGACCCTGCTATGAAAAAGGATGTGGATGCAGATGCACTTTTCAACAGTGTATTAAACCAGTTCGGGAAATCTCCGGTTTCGTCTTCTTCCAAATCTACAAAAGATGTAGATGCCCTATTTGACAATGTACTGAAACAATTCGGAAAAAAATAATCCTACCAAAAAAACACCGTTCAGATTGATTTCTGAGCGGTGTTTTTGATTGGGTTCATTATCAGAAGTCCAGCTTAAAGGGGTCATAACGATGATAAGCGGCTTCATTTTTAGCAATAGAAGACGTATTTGTCCAAGAGTCCATAAGGTCTTCAAAATCCTTGCTATGTGCCTGATAATCTGCATTGTCAATGGCGGTATCTGTCCAAAGGTCAGTATCTGTCATACGTTCGGTAATGTCATAACGAACAACCAGATAATAATTTTCGTCCTCTTCCACAATGTAGGGCTTACCATAATCAGCTTCCTTAATATCAACTAACTGATTGTATACTTTTTCGCTGGGGTTATAATAAATATCGGCTGGGTCGTCATAATCATCAGGGTTCACCACTCTGACAATGGTTTCATTGGGGAAAGCGGGTGCATCTGCTTCACCGCCAATATCAAGAGTATCATCCTCTGCACCTTCTGCGCCATCCTCATTAGAGGTAACAGCGATTTCGCCATCTTCTGCGGATTCTTCGGAAATTTCCTCTTCTTCCTCTTCTGGAAGGGAATCTTCGGATTCCACATCATAGTCAGGAACGAATTCGGGTTCTTCATCTGTGGGAGTTTCGGCATTATCGGGATTTTCTTCCTGTTCTTCTTCGGTAGTTTCCTCTTCTGGGGAAGTCTCTTCTTCAGCCACGGTTTCTTCTGCGGAAGAATCATCAGCTTCCACGTTATTTTCCGCAGTCAGAATCTGCTGAACGATGGGAGCGGATAAAGCCTCATCTTGCACTTCGGTAGTTTCGCCCTTTTCGTTTTCTTCCACTTCTGTGGTAGTTTCGTCAGAATTTTCATTTTCCGCATTTTCATCCTCTGCGGAAGTATCAGCTTCAACATCGGAATCTGTTTCAACATCAGAATTGGAATCAGCCTCCGCCTCTTCTGAAAGGGATGCAACATAAGCGTTGTACTCGTCTGTGACTGCGTCCATTTCTTCTCTTGCGGATTCTTCACCGCCCTTATCATAGGCTTTCTGCACACGGTCACGATAGCCTTCCAACATTTCCATCATTTCGGCTTTTTCCTCTGATTTCATAAGGTTGCCTTCACTATCTTTCAGGGACATATTGATGAATTGACAGCGGATATTGTTATCAATGTAGTACTGTTTCAAATCGTCTTCTGTGACACCTTCCTGTCCATCAATCCCATAATAGTACTTGAATACCTCATCACTTTTATAGCTGGAAGTCAGAATTTTGGTAAAGGAATCTTCACTGATACCATTGTTTTCGAAAGTTTCCTGATTGCTTGCCCAATAGTATTCTTTCATTGAGGAAATATTAGACTTGGTGTCTGCATCCAGAGAAAGCCCCAATTCATCAAACTTTTTTTCAGTTGCCACAAAATCCGTCACCATTTCGGTTGCCTTGTCCTGAATCCAAGTGGTGACATCTTTCCCTTCCAAGGTCAGATTTTTGATTGCTTCCTTATCGGTGGTATCCAATTCGGAATTTTCTTCAGAAAGTTGTGATACTGCATTACTGTAAGCAGTATTCAGGTAGTAAATATACACACCAGCCGGCACTTCATAGCCGTCAACTGTGAGTGCAGTTCTTGTATTTGTTCCGCAAGCAGTCAAAGACAATGACAATGCCAAAGCCGTTAAACCTGCGGTAATTCGTTTCAAACGTGACATAACAATTTCCCTCCATAAAAATGTAAACGCATCTTCTGCGCAGTCTTCCTCTATTATACTACAATCTTTCTGGAAAGTCCATAGGTTTATGAAAAAAATTCTGATTTTTCACAGAAATTTCAGAAAACGCTTGCAATTCTTTGTGAAAATATGCTATAATAAATTCAGGCGAAAAGCCAAGAAAGGAGCTATCATCATGAATTATGCACTGATTACCGGCGCAACTTCCGGCATTGGCAAAGAAATGGCAATTTATCTGCACAAAATGGGCTGGAAATTGATTTTGACTGGACGAAATGAAGAAGTCCTCAAAAACATGGCGCAAAAGTTCGGGAACAATACCAAATATATTGCCCTTGACCTTGCCAAACGTGGTTCAGCTGAAACTTTATACCAATTCTGTCAGGGCTTGCGTGTCGATTTTTTGATTAACAATGCTGGTTTTGGAGTGTTCGGGAATTTTACGGAAACTTCCCTCGAACAAGAATTAGAATTGATTGAAGTCAATATTCGTTCATTACACATTCTCACCAAATTATTCCTGCGTGATATGGTAAAGCGTGACTGTGGACAGATTCTGAATGTGGGTTCTGTCGCTGGATTTATGACAGGTCCTTTGTTGTCGAGTTATTATGCCTCCAAAAATTATGTGGTACGCTTGACAACTGCCATTCGTGAGGAATTACGGCGCAACGGTTCAAATGTGAAAATTGCTGTCCTCGCTCCCGGACCTGTAGACACAAATTTCAATAACCGTGCTGGTGTGACATTCTCTGTCAAGCCCATCAATCCAAAAATTATCGCAGAATATGGCATTGACAAGGCATTAGAGGGGAGATGCATTATTATTCCTCATCTGCCTGTCCGTATTTGTGCAGTAGCAGCAGGGTTTGTTCCTGAAAGCATTGTTGCATCTGTGGTTTGGCATATCCAGAAAGCCAAGTCAAAAGTATAATGAAATTCCCCCTGTTTTGACAGCAGGGGAAATTTTTTTTGAAAAGTCTATTGACAAATCCAGAAGAATATGCTATAATGATTATAGTAAAACATTTGAACGTTTATTCAAATGTTCAAATATAAATATGAGAATCATTTTACATTTCATTGAAAGGGTGAGCTTTGATGAAAGCCGTGTATATTGTTGAAAATTTAGATTGCCCGAATTGTGCTATGAAAATTGAGTCCGCCATCCAGAAACTAGAGGAAATCGAAGAAGCAAGCCTTTCCTACCCGACAAAACAATTGCATATTACCGCCGAAAAAATAGAAGGATTGCTGGAAAAGATGCAAAGTGCCGCTGATTCTGTAGAAGATGGGGTTATCATCTCCGAACAGGCAACCGCACACCTTGATAAAGCTCCTTACCCTTCTCATGTGCATGAACGCAAGTTACAGCTTGCGGAACTCCTAGCCAATCCGCAGACAATGAACCCCGAAAAAACAGAAGCCCCCGAACAACATCTTGAAACCGAAAATATTTTACTGATAGTGGGGGCTGTTTTGTTTGCAATTGGAATGGTATTACATTTTGCAATGCAAAATCAAATCATTGCAAATATTTTCCTGATTGTTGCGTATTTGCTGATGGGCTGGGAAGTCTTGACAGATTCCATCAAAAGCATTGGAAAAGGTCAGATTTTTGACGAAAATTTCCTAATGACCATTGCAACCATTGGCGCAATCTGTGTGGGAAGTTTCGAGGAAGCCGGAGGAGTGATGTTATTTTTCCGCTTGGGTGAACTGTTTGAACATATCGCCGTGGAAAGAAGCCGGAAATCCGTCATGAGTGCCATCGATATGCGCCCCGAAACCATTGAACTTTTGTTAGATGGAAAGACCTACACCATTCCGGCTGAATATGCTGAACCCTTTGACAGAATTTTAGTTCGTGCTGGTGACAGAATTCCAGTTGATGGAATTGTTGTCAAGGGAGAAAGTTCGCTGGATACTTCGGCGGTCACTGGTGAACCTGTTCCCATTGCTGTGAAAGAGGGTAGTGAAATTATGTCCGGCTGTGTGAATCTGGATGGTGTGATTGAATTGGAAGCCGCCGCCTCTGTTAATGATTCCATGGTACAGCGCATCATGGACAGCGTGGAAAATGCAGCTGCTGGAAAGCCGAAACTTGACAGATTCATTACACGTTTTGCAAGAGTCTATACTCCCATTGTCGTTGTGATTGCCGTATTGACAGCAATTGTTCCGTCAATGGTAACAGGCAATTGGGGACATTGGGTTTATACAGCATTGAATTTCCTGATGATAAGCTGTCCTTGTGCATTGGTATTGAGTGTACCGCTGGCGTATTTTTCGGGAATTGGTGCAGGTTCAGCGAAAGGAATTTTATTCAAGGATGGTCAGTCACTGGAAGCCCTTGCAAAGGTGAAAGCCGTTGTCATGGATAAAACCGGAACACTCACAAAGGGTACATTTTCCGTCACGGAATTGGAAACAGACAGCAATCAAGAACAATTATTACAGTATACGGCATCTTGTGAAAGCGTTTCCAATCACCCCATTGCAAAAAGTATTCTTGCCTATGCCAAAGAACAGAAACTTACAATTCTCCCTGTAAAAGACGTGCAGGAAATCGCAGGCAAAGGCATTCAAGGCATTGTGAATGGTCATCAAGTTTTATGCGGAAATGAAACCCTTATGAAAGAAAACGGCTTGACTGTCCCTGAAACAGATATGACTTGTGTCTATACTGCTGTTGACGGTCAATATATGGGCTGTGTGAAATTGTCTGATACCCTGAAAGAACATTCCGTGGAAACCGTTCAGGCACTGAACAATATGCAAATTCATACTGTCATGCTGACTGGTGACAGTCCAGCACATACAAAGGCAATTGCTGAACAGCTCCAAATCCAAGAAGTTCATGCTGGATTGCTCCCCACGGAAAAGCCCATTCACATGGAACAGGTACGCAAAGAAAAAGGAGCTGTCCTGTTTGTGGGGGACGGTATCAATGACGCTCCTGTCCTGTCTGGTGCAGATGTGGGTGTATCCATGGGAAGTGGTTCAGATGCCGCCATTGAATCCGCTGATATGGTGTTACTGAATTCTGACCCGATTGCAATTTTGCAGTCTCTGGAAATTGCAAAGCGTGTGAATGTGGTTGCAATTGTCTGTGTTGTATTTGCATTGGCTGTGAAATTAGCAGTGATGATAAGTGGTTTCATGGGGTATGCGAATATGTGGGTTTCAGCATTTGCAGATACTGGCGTGACGATTTTGTGTATTTTAATTGTATTTATGGGAATTTATCTGCACTATCGAAAGCGTTCATGAAATTTGTGTGAAATTCCATGAAAATCTCTTGCAAATGATTTTGATTTGTGTTATAATAGCATAAATTCCTAAAAATGCAAGGAGGTATATTTTATTATGGAAATGGATATAGAAATGAACTCAGAACGTTTCTTTTTGGATACGGTTGCAAAGCCCCATACCAAGGAACGGGATAAAATTGCACAGATTTTTTATGAATTTATCGAACTGACCCATTTGTATGAATCTGCTGTGGAGACAGTCAAAACACAGCTGAATATTTATGATAGTGAATTCAGTATCAAATTTAAGCGGAATCCCATTCACAGCATTGAAAGCCGTGTGAAATCCCCTCAAAGTATCATTGAAAAATTACAGCGCAAAGGCTTGACCCCTTCCGCCAAATCCGCACAAACCAACTTAATGGATATTGCTGGTGTGCGTGTGGTGTGCTATTACATTGATGATATTTATGCCATTGCCGAACTGCTTAGTATGCGTGACGATTACAAGATTGTGAAAATCAAAGACTATATCAAAAAACCCAAGCCTTCCGGTTATCGTAGCTTACACATGATAGTCATGTTACCGGTTTATCTTGCTGCATCCCGTCATGAAATTCCAGTAGAAATTCAAATTCGTACCATTGCAATGGATTTCTGGGCAGCGTTGGAACATCAACTGCACTACAAAACAGATGCTGTTGTACCGCCGGAACTCAAAACCGAACTCAAGGAAATTGCAGATACCATTTCTGATACGGATATGAGAATGCAGGCAATCTATGACCAGATTAACCGCTTAGGAATGCCGACGGAAGACTCTGACGAATAAAAACACCATGTTCCCTTTCTGATTGACGGAAAGGGAACTTTTCATTTAAAAAATACTTTACAATTTGTAGAAAAACTATTGACATTTACATCGAAATCGTTTATAATGAAATTGTGTACAATGTGTGAATACACAAGATTAGATTGATGAATGAAGGAGGAAATTCCCATGAAGAAATTGAGTAGCCGTTTGAAGGCGGTTGCATGTTCGGCAATGTTGGCAGTATCAGCACTTTCCAATATGGCTTTTTCAATTCCGGCAGTTGCAGAAGAGGAAGAAGAAAATTTTGCTCGTCTGCTGCAACATTCCATGACGTTCTATGATGCGAATATGTGCGGTTGTGGAGTGGATGAAAATTCCCTGTTGTCTTGGCGTGGTGACTGTCATGCCTATGATGCACAAGTACCGCTTCAACCTATGACAGAAAAGGGTGTTGGTACAAACCTCACACAGGAACAACTTGACAAATTAGCCCCCTATCTTGACCCTGATGGAGACGGCACTGTTGACGTTTCCGGTGGTTTCCATGATGCTGGAGACCATGTAGAATTTGGTATGCCGGAAAACTATTCCGCTGCAACATTGGGCTGGGGCTATTACGAATTCAGAGATGCTTACAAGAAATCCGGACAGGATACCCACATTGAAACATTGCTCCGCTATTTCAATGATTATCTGATGAGATGCACATTCTTGGATGAAAATGGGAATGTGGTTGCACATTGCTATCAAGTGGGTGATGGTGATATTGACCATGCTTTGTGGCAGTCTCCGGAAGTTGACAGCATGGCAAGACCTGCATTTTTCCTGACAGATGATAAACCACAAGTGGATTATGTTGTTTCTGCGGCGGCTTCTCTCATCATCAATTCTCTGAACTTCAAGGAGACTGACCCCGAATATTCCAAAAAATCTTTTGAATATGGGAAAGCCTTGTATGATTTCGCATGGAAACACATCTCAAAATATGCCGTTGGTGAGGGTGATGATTTTCTCCGTTCCGATAATGGTGATGGACCAAAACAATATTACCTTTCCAGCAAGTGGGAAGATGATTTTGTATGGGCGGCTGCTTGGATGTACCGTGCCACAGAAGATAAGACCTATCTGGAAAACTGCTTGCCCTATGTAGATTACTATGCTCCCCCCGGATGGGCTTATTGCTGGAATGATATGTGGAGCGGTGCAAATATGCTCCTTGGTATCATTGACTTGCAACACCCTGAATTAGATGTACAGAATATGTACCGTGCTGCAAAGGGGAAAAACCAGTATGATGATGCTGATTTCTGGTTGCAGATTGAAAAGGCAATGGACACATGGAAAAATAATTATTCTACTCCTCAGGGCTATGCATTCATGAGTACATGGGGTTCAGCTCGTTATGATACCGCTATGCAGTTGATTTGTCTCATTTACGACAAGTACAAGAATAACGACAAACCTTCTGAACGCAGTGAATGGGCGAAAGGGCAAATGGAATACCTGCTCGGACATAATGACATTACCTACCTTGAAAACCGTACTGATGGTGTCACACATGGAAAGCGTTGCTTTGTAGTCGGCTATAATGAATACTCCGCAGCCTATCCGCATCATAGAGCCGCTTCCGGTCTGACAAAGTGTGAAGACCCTGCACCACAGAGACACGTTCTCTATGGCGCATTGGTAGGAGGTCCTGACGGAAAAGATGCTCATTTTGATGTCACTTCCGACTGGACTTACAATGAAGTTACCATTGACTATAACGCTGCATTTGTCGGGGCGGCTGCTGGTCTTTACCATTTCTATGGTAAGGATACTGACAAGCCGGATGAAAATTTCCCACCCATTGAAGAGGATACCGGAGACGGTGAAGGCGGTGGAAATGGCTACTGGATTGAGGCTTTCGCCGTGAATGACCTCCATGATGACGGCGCAGGTGTCACAAAGGTTTCCTTCCAAGTCCGCACCAATTCCAATAAGCCTTCTGATAAAATTTCCGTTCGCTATTATTTCGATTCTTCCGAAATCAGTAACATCAGCTCCGTAGATGCAAAGGAACTTTATGACCAATCCAGCGCAGAAGCCGGAGAAGATGGCGCAGATGGTATCACCTCACAGCCGAAAAAATACGACAAGAAAGACAATACCTACTATGTAGAAGTTTCATGGGATGGCTACAAAATCGCAAATTCCGGTAAGAAATATCAATTCTCCATGGGTATGTACTATGGGGATAACTGGAATCCGGAAAATGACTGGTCTTATCAGGGCTTGCCTGTTCTGTCTGATACGGAGATGTTTGGCGATAACAACGAAGTCAAGACGGATTATATCTGCGTTTATGATGATGGGGTACTTGTTGGCGGTATCGAACCGGATGGCTCAACTCCTGTTGAAACTCCTAAGGAAACGACTGCTCCAAAGGAAACAACTGCTCCAGTGGCTACTACCAAACCAGCTGTCACTACAAAGGCTACTACTGCAACAACCAAAGCAACCACTAAGACAAATACATCCACTGAACCTGTAGGCATTGAAACAACGGCAATTCCCAAAACAACAGAAGCTGGAAGCAATGAACCCAAAACTGACAATGGGGTTGTTTATGGTGATGTAAGTGGTGATGGTACTGTTGATATTGCTGACGTTCTGACACTGAATCAACATTTGCTTGGAATTATTGACATCACTCCAGAGGGAAAAGCAAATGCTAATGTAGACAGAAATGAAAAGATTGACGATACTGATGCACTCAATATTCTGAAATCCCTCGTTGATTTGGTGACACTTCCTGTCGCATAATCATTCACAATTGAAAAAATATTCCTCCTGATGCACGATTTCATGCAAAAGGGGGAAATTTTTATCCTGACTAAAAATGCTGTCTGTCATACTTCACTATAAAGCCAATCTGTCCCGAATCTTCCGGAAAGTACGTCACATAATACCAACGCTGTCACACTGTCCACAACAACTCTCGCACGGTGGATAATGGCAGGGTCATGCCGTCCCTGAATCTGCAAAACAGCATTTTCTTTCGTGAAAAAGTTGACGGTTTCCTGTTCCTTGTAAATGGAAGGTGTCGGCTTGACAGCACATTGAAACAATATCGGCATTCCGTTGGAAATTCCGCCATTGATACCGCCATTATGGTTGGTTGCCGTGACGATTTTGTCACCGTCCATGCGGAAAGAATCATTATATTGACTTCCCATCAAATCAACCATTGAAAAAGCCTCTCCGAACTGTACACCCTTAATGGCGGGAATGCTAAACAAAGCATGAGACAGTACCCCTTCCAGCGTATCAAACCACGGTTCACCCACTCCGGCAGGCATTCCAATGACAGCCGTTTCCAATACTCCGCCGACACTGTCGCCTTCCTTGGCGATTTCTTCAATTTTCTGTTTCATTTCGATTTCTGCGGATTCTTCCAGCACAGCAAAACTACGGTCTTTCAGAAATTCAATATCTTTGGCGACATCCTGAAAAGCCCTGTCCTTGACAGCTCCACAACGTGCAATATGTGTACCAATCTGAATGCCTTTCCCTTTTAAGGCAGTCAAGGCAATTGCACCCCCTGCAACCAGTCCGGCGGTAATTCTTCCGCTGAAATGTCCGCCCCCTCGATAATCCTCAAAGCCGTGATATTTGCAGTTGGCGGTATAGTCGGCATGACTAGGGCGAGCCAATGCACGAGTAGCGGAATAATCTTTACTGCGTGTTTGCGTGTTGGGAATGACAATGCAAATGGGTGTTCCGGTGGTGCGTCCCTCAAATACTCCACTCACAATCTTGAATTCGTCCTGCTCCTGTCGGGATGTGGAAATTTTTCCGCTTGGTCTGCGTAATGCTAACTGTGTATTGATGAAATCTCGATTGACTGGAATGCCGGCGGTCATTCCGTCCAGCACAACCCCGATACTTTCTCCATGACTTTCACCATAAATTGTCACGGCGATATTTTGACCGAATGTATTTTTCATAATTTTGTTTCCTTTCCTGAAAATATTGCTATTGTCTATTATAACAGATTTTCGGAAAGAAGTCAACTATTCTACAAAAACAGACCCCCATTTTCAGGGAGTCCGTTTTTTGTATGATATGTTCACTATGGAAAAGAAATGAATTTTTTCTTACTTTGCCAATGCTTCGCCCAATGCCTTGCAATTTGCAATTGCATCATCATCAGGGGTATTATTTGCGATAACGGAATCAATAGCGAGAACTGCACCTGCACCAGTCGCATCATCTGTCCAAATTCTCATCCATTCGCCATCGCCCCAATCATAAGAACCGAACAAAGCGATTTTCTTACCAGAAATTACCGGCTTGACAGCATCCCACATGGGCTGTACTTCGGTATCTTCCAACTCTTCTGCGCCCATAGCCGGACAGCCGAAAGCGATTGCATCATATTCAGCAACGTTATCAGCACCAAATTCACCAGCTGTTACCACTGTAACTTCTGCACCTGCGCCCTTTGCACCTTCTGCGACAGCGTTCGCCATTGCTTCGGTATTTCCTGTACCAGACCAATATACAACTGCAATTTTCATAATATTGAAACTCCTTTTCTGTGCTTTAGTCAGTTATCGCTAACCATCAGCAAAAAATTTTTATCGCCTTTCCAGCGATTTTGTTCATTATAACATATTTCCTCTGTTTTTTCCACTCCAAAAGGGTTTATAAGATAATCCATTTAGGCACTGTCAAAAATTATTTTCCCTGAAAAATGATTTTTGTTGAAAATCCCGAAACAAAGGCGGTTTCCTTGCATTCGACATTTGGATATGATATAATGAAATTGAGGAGTTGCCATATGATTTCATCACAAAGGGAGGACTTTATGGACACACAAGAATTACTTTGGTATACGAAAGAAGCACCCGATTTCAACCATGCGTTACCAATCGGCAATGGCAGAATTGGCGGTATGGTGTTCGGTGGTGCAGCAAAAGAATTGATTAAGCTGAATGAAGATTCGATTTATTCCGGCGGTTTGAGAAACCGTATCAATCCACGGGCTTATGAAGGGATGCAGGAAATCCGTCAATTATTGTTAGAAGAAAAGATTGAAGAAGCTGAAAAGATTGCATTCCAGAAAATGCAGGGAGTCACCCCGAATTCAAGACATTATATGCCCTTGGCAGATTTAACCATCTATTTCGGATTTATCGGGAAAGCAAGAGAATACAGACGTTCGCTTGATTTGCGTGATGCAGTTGCAAGGACAGAATTTCATGATGATGCCGGAACACATTTTCTCCGTGAAAGCTTTGTTTCTCATCCGGCACAGATGATGGTCATTTCGATTACAGCAGACAAAAAGGGGATGCTGGATTTTTCCGCTTCTTTGGACGGACGGGATGATTATTATGATGATAACAGACCAGTGGAAGAGAATGTGATTTTGTATACTGGTGGAACTGGAAGCCGTGATGGTATTTTCTTTGCTGCTGGTATGACAATTTTAACCAATGGAGGAACAGTGGAAACCATTGGCAGTGCGATTCAAGTGAGAAATGCAGATTCTGCATTGATTTTACTCTCTGCGGAAACAAGTTTTTACAATGGCGACAATTATCAGGAAAAAGCCCTTGCAAGAATTCACACTGTCCTTGAAAAAGGACTGGATGTTCCGGCTCTTGCAGAATTGCTCAAAGCTGAACATATCGCAGATTATCAGGCACTTTACAACAGAGTGAAATTCACCCTTGATGATAATAGCAGTGGGGTTGCACAGACACTCCCCACAGATGAAAGAATTTCTCGTCTGCGTGGAAATGCGGATGATGACAAGGAATGCCGTGCGTTAATCCGTGATAACCGTTTAGCAGTATTGTATTATAATTATTCTCGTTACTTGACGATTTCCGCAAGCCGTCCCGATTCACAGGCAATGAATTTGCAGGGAATCTGGAATGAAAATATGTGGCCTGCATGGGGTTCTCGATTCACTATCAATATCAATACGGAAATGAATTATTGGGGGGTTGAAATCAGCAACCTTTCAGAATGTCATTTGCCCTTATTTGATTTGATTGAACGTATGCGCCCGAACGGTGAAAAAGTCGCTCAAGAAATGTATCATGCAAAAGGCTTCTGCTGTCATCATAATACCGACATTTGGGGCGATTGTGCGCCACAAGATTTATGGATGCCTGCAACAATCTGGTGCATGGGTGCAGCATGGCTTTGCCTGCATATCTTTGAGCATTACGAATTCACCCAAGACAAGGAATTTTTGAGGGAGCATTTTGATACCCTCTGTGCCTCTGCGGAATTTTTCACAGATTATCTTTTCGAAAATCAAAACGGTCAGCTTGTAACTGCGCCTTCTGTTTCGCCGGAAAATACTTACCTCACAAAAAGCGGTACAAAAGGAAGCCTTTGCATTGGTCCTTCTATGGATACCCAGATTATTACGGTATTATTCAATGATGTAATAAAGGCATCTGAAATTTTAGATGAACGTCACGAATTTGCACAACAGCTTTCCGAAATGCTTCTCAAGTTACCGCCTATCTCTGTGGGAAAGTATGGTCAAATTATGGAATGGGCGGAAGACTATGACGAATTGGAAGCTGGACACCGCCATATTTCGCAGTTATTCGCCTTGTATCCGGCGGACTTGATTTCACCGCAGAAAACCCCGAAATTAGCGGCGGCGGCTCGTGCCACTATGATTAGACGCTTGATTCATGGTGGGGGTCATACGGGTTGGAGCTGTGCATGGATTATCAATATGTGGGCGAGATTGCATGATGCTGATATGGTTTATGAGAATATCCGCAAATTGTTGGCACATTCCACAAGCCCCAACTTGCTTGACGAACACCCGCCTTTCCAGATTGACGGCAATTTTGGAGGGGCTGCCGGAATTGTAGAAGCCCTTTTGCAAAGCCACAGCGGAGAAATTCACTTGCTCCCAGCTCTTCCCAAAACATGGGCGAATGGTTCGATTTCCGGAATCCGTGCAAGAGGTGGCTTTGAAGTTTCACTTGCATGGCAAAAAAATAAGCTTGTCAGTGCAGAAATTCTTTCCCTGAATGGAAATCCTTGTGCAGTGCGTACAGCTGGAGTGGTAAGCATTTTCCGTGGGGATGATACCAGAGTCAGTGCGGAATTGCGTGATGGTTTAATCTGTTTCGCAACTGAACCAAACACCAAGTATTTTGTCAAAGCTTAGGAGCAGCTATGAAAATCATGAAATATTTTGCTGGACTGCTTGCCCTCTCCCTGTTATGTACTGGGTGCAGTTCGGAAACTTCACAGGAAACCCCACCACTTGAAACTACCGTTTCCACACAGCCGAAAAAAAGCACTACCGAACCCATTCAGGAAACAACAGAACCCGAAATTCCTACCTACTCAGTAGAACCGCTTGACTATGAACCAGTGGAAAACGAATCCTTTGAATATCGTGCCGAAGCGGAAGAATCCGAATATTCGGGAACACTTTTGGATGAAAATATTCTCTATGGGTACAGCGGTGAAGGGTATCTTTCCGGCTTTTCCAATCGTGAAGGCGATAATGTGAAGGCTCGAATTGCAATCCCCACTTCACAACACTATGATATTACCGTCTGTGTTTGTGCGGATGCACCTGTCAAGAATGCACTCACAGTGAATGGGAAAGTCATTGGCGAATTTTCGATTACTGAGCCAAATCAATTCACAAGGATTACTTTTTCAAGCGTTTATCTTTCAGAAGGAGAAGCGGTTTTATCCGTGAAAGAGCTGGACGGCTATTTTCTGCTTGACTATTTCGAAATTACCAACAGCAACCGTACACAGCAATTAAGTTACCATGCAGATTATCCCCTTTCAGATGCCGAAGCTACTACCAGCACTCAAAATTTAATGCATTGGCTTTCCCTCAATTACGGTGCAAAAATGGTAAGTGGTCAATATGTTTCTGATTCCAGTAATACAGAAATGGAAGTCATTCACCGTTTAACCGGAAAATACCCTGCAATCCGTTTCGCTGATATTGGTTGTTACACTGCCAATTCTTCTGCGGATGCAGTCAACGTTATTGCGGATTCTCTGCAATGGGCTGAAAATGGCGGAATTATAGGGCTAATGTGGTATTGGGATGCGCCGGAAGGTATCAGCTCCGTGTATGCAGAAGAAACCGACTTTCATCTTTCTGATGCCATCCCTGAACTTGTGGAAGTTCCTCCTGCTCCTGCTGAACCCCCAGAAGATGAGGAAGAAAATGACGAGGATTCAGAAGAAGAGGAAGAACTCACAGCCCCTGATATTATGGCAATCAATGCAGTAGATGTTGCTTTATTGAAACCAACTGAAATTGATGAGCTTGTTGCACAGAAGAAAATTTCACATCAATGTGCATCCCTCATAAAGGACATTGACAGCGTTTCAGATGCTCTCAAAGCCTTTGCAAAGGAAGATGTACCCATTTTATGGAGACCGCTCCATGAAGCTGGTGGAGGCTGGTATTGGTGGGGTGCTGATGGTGCAGAGGCTTATCAATGGCTTTGGAATCTAATGTACAGGCGCATGACGGAATATCACCAACTTCATAATTTAATCTGGATTTGGAACGGACAGGACAGCAATTATCTTGTCAATCAATATGATATTGCATCCCTTGATATTTACCTTGACCCTGCGGAAGATTTCAGCAGTCGTCATGAGCAGTTCATCCGTCTTTATGAAATGACAGGCGGTGAAAAGCTCCTTGCAATCAGTGAATGCAGTTCCATTCCAGATGTCAACCATTGTTTCCGTGACCATACTGTCTGGAGTTTCTGCGGTTTATGGTATGATGAGTACTTGATGACAAATTCCGGAATGTATAACGGCAATTATACTCCTGCTAAGAAAATGATTTCTTTCTATAATTCGGAAGCCGTTCTCACTTTGGACGATACCCAAAAAGGCTTTGAAGTTGAATTGCCTGTGCCTGATATTGAAGAGGACGAAGAGGACAATGTCGAAGAAGAGGAAGATTGAACAAACTGACTATAAGAATACAACAAAAAAATCACCGCTTGGGAAAGACTTTTCAAGCGGTGTCATTTGTGGTGCAATTGAAGCAAAATGTCAAACATTAGGTCATTGTTCAGGGGGGAGCTTTTTCTCAGATAGAAAACTATCACGAATTGCACAGGCGATTTCATAGGCAAGATTGACAGGAACGGCATTTCCAACCATTTTATAGCCATCTGCAAGATTTTCATAGAAAAATTGAAATGTATCAGGAAAGCCTTGAATTCTTGCAACTTCACGAACAGTCATTCGTCTGTAAAGATGTTCCAGACCTGAGACAAATTGATAGCGGTCTTTCTGAATTTTTTCCATCTTGGGGGCTTGTGGGTGGAGTTGGCACTGCCTGCCTGATGCTTGGACTGTAAAAGCTTGTTCATTCCATGTTTTCACTCTGTTTCGACTCATGAAAATAGGTGAATATTCACCAGTAAAAAACTCATTTTGGTTGATGGCTTTAGGGTTGTGATGATTTTTATCAATGGATGGAACAGCAGTTTGTTGTAAATCCCATATCACATCACGAAGGGTCAATTTTTTTCGGTTATCTTTAGTTGAACCTTCCGGAAACATAAAATTGATTTGTAAATCATTTCTAAATCCAATATAGAAAATTCGTTTCCGTTCTTGTGCAGTGCCGTAGTCTTTCGCATTGACAAGGTGCATTGTGACGTGATACCCGCAATTTCGGAACATTTGCAAAATATTTTGAACTGCTTCTGTATGCCGGCTTGACAACATTCCATTGACATTTTCAGCAAGGAAAAATTTAGGCTGCTTATCTTTCAAAATGCGAATATAATCAAAAAATAATTTTCCTCGTTCGTCTTGAATTCCTCTCATGCTTCCGGCTTCTGACCAAGATTGACATGGAGGGCCACCAATGATACCATCAATTTTATCTGGAAACTGAATGCTTTGAATATTTCGGATATCACCTTTGATGAGGGTAGTTTTAGGGTGATTGAATTCAAATGTTTTCCAGATGTTTTTATCATATTCATTAGCAATGACGATTTCAAATCCGGCACGTTCAAAACCCAAATCTAAACCACCGCATCCGCTAAATAAACTAATTAGTTTCATAGATACCTCTTCTTCAAAAGCTGAATGTAATCAATTTGGCTGGATTGAGCTGTGCAGGATTATCAGGGTTTTTAATTTTCACATTAGAAATGCAGAGGGAGGGAACGCTTTGTGCCAAAGATTCCAGTTTTTTGGTATTCGAGAATGTATTCCATTTATTGTCATTGATGATGCACATGAATGTAAATTCTCTTTGAGGGTCACGCTTAAATACATAACTGAACACCTTCCAAGGATTTTCAATGCCCCACATCCCCCTGATTCTCATGTAAGTGATACCCAAAGGGTCAACACGGTTAATATGTCCCAATTCTTTACTTTCTGCAAATTCCACACCTGAAATTGATTCCACTCCATTTTTAATGGTAGTTTTGATTCTGCTGTAGCATTCCTCAGAAGCACAATAATCAGCTCCATACACCATGCACAGGTGTCTAAGCGTATCATTTTTGACTACTCCCACAACATACAAAATATCCCGTTCCGTCCATTCTTCTGCATTTTTACAGGCTTTGGAAATCATGGGGCTTGATGACAAAAGTGTATGTTTGGGGTAACTGCTATTGAGGGCAAGTGCAGAATTATCAGATTCAATCTTTTTGACTTCAATAGCATCACCATTTTTCAACATTGCATCAGGTGGATTGGAATTATTTCCAAGATAAGAAAAAACATCACTGATATGCTGTAACCGTTCTGTTTCGTCACAATCGAATGTATCAGCAAATAGATTTTTGACGTATTCTTCAAGGGCATCTCCAGCATTATTGGCACGATTGCGCCCTTGCGATTTCGTGATAATTTGTGTTATTGGATGATTTACTAAATTGATGATAGCATCAATCACATTCATTTTTGAACTCCTTTCGGATTATTTGGGAGTATGTTTCTTTTTTCTGACAGAGAACCCAAACTCCCCACGTTTCCCACCAAGGGCGAAATATTCGCCGTGTGCATAGGCAAGCAAACCAGCCTGTTGGAGGTTCAATTTCCCCTTGCTGTTGAGAAAACGCTCTTCGACTTGTACGCAGGTAATTTCCGCCAGAAACATGGTATGAGACCCAAGGGCTTTGGATTCCGTCACTTTGCATTCAAGGCTGACCGGACAATCTGACAGAATCGGCGTTTTGACGGTTTGCCCCTCTGCTAATTGGAGATGACAACGCTCAATTTTATTGCAGTTTTTGCCGGATTTCATACCGCAGAAGTCAACGGTTTTCGCCATTGCAGAAGTCGGGAGATTGATGACGAATTCCCCTGATTTCTGAATCATTTCATAGGAATAGCGTGACGGTCTGACGGAAATATATGTGATTGCCGGATGGGTACAGACAATGCCTGTCCATGCGATGGTTAAGACGTTAGGTTGTTCCATTGTTCCGCAAGTCACCAACGCAGGCGGAACAGGCGCAAGCAATGCGCCACCTTTCCAGATGGTTTTACTCATGGCGCAATTTGTCCAATTTTTGGAGCTGTTCAAGAGTGGTATAGTGTTCGCATTCATGGCGGTTGGGTCTTCCCATGAGTTTCCCCATAGATGCTACGGCTTTACCGCCTTCAAACAACAAGTGATAAAGTTCGTTAGTGATGGGCATTTCTACCCCTATTTTTTTGGCTAAACCGTGAGCCACTTCACAACAATAATATCCTTCTACCGTTCCGACTTTTTTCACGGCATCTTCTGGACTCATCCCTTGACCGATTAAGATACCAGCACGGCGGTTTCTGCTGTGTGCGCTGGTACAAGTGACAATCAAGTCACCAATTCCAGTCAAGCCGGAAAATGTGTCAAGCTCTGCGCCCAATTCCAGACCAAGGGAAGTGATTTCATGAATTCCCCTCGTCATTAAGGCGGCTTTGGTATTGTCACCGAATCCCAAGCCGTCACTGATTCCACAAGCAAGGGCAATGACATTTTTCATAGCACCGCCCAATTCACAGCCTATCATATCCGCATTGACATAAAGCCGTAGTGTGTCGGTTGTGAAAATGTCCTGAATGTATTCTGCTGATTTGATGCTTTTGCTGGCAACTGCGACGGTTGTCGGCACTCCAATGCTTAACTCTTCTGCATGGGAAGGACCTGTTAAGACCACAACAGCACGGTCGGGACATTCTTCTGAAATGACTTCACTCATACGCTTGAATGTGAGGTTTTCCAAGCCCTTAGAAGTATTCACAATAACAGTATTTTCTGAGATGAAAGGCGAAACTTCTTTCATGACACTGCGCACGAAACTCGATGGAATGCCAACAATGACAATGTCTTTCCCTGTAATATCGTGATTGTCATTTGTCAGGTGAATAGAGGAGGGAACTTTCACCCCTCTCAATTTAGAAGATTCTCCGGTGTTTTTGATTTCTTCCAATTCTTCCGGAAATTTTGACCAGATTGTAACAGAATGTCCGGCATTATCGCACATGATGGCGAGTGCAATTCCGAACGCTCCTGAACCAAGAACGATAATATTTGACATAATTACCCAACTCCTTTGTAATGTTTCATAATGTCGATTGTTACGAGGGATTTCTCCGCTCCAAACGATTGAGTAGCAATTGTGCGCAAAGTCCTGTAAATGCGCCGGCAATACAGCCCGAAATCATTAAAATAGGCAGATTTGCCAAAACAGCGGTTGTTTTCATGAGAATGACCGCCATGATAATTTGTCCGATATTATGGAAAATTGCCCCCGTGATACTACAGAGCCAAATCCAATTTTTGGGAATGATATTCCTCAATGACAGCATTCCTACCAGACAAAGAAATGCACCAGAAGCACTGTATAACAATGATACAATTGTACCGCTGAACATTGCCCCTAATAATAATCTAGCAGTCACAACCATAGCGGTTTCATTGGGCTTATAACGGAATACTGCATAGACTGTAATAATATTTGCCAATCCTAATTTGACTCCGGCAATCGGTACAAGTGGCGGAATTCTCAATTCCACTACGAAAATAATCAAGGCGACTGCGGTTAATAATGCTAATTCCGTCAATTTTTTGGTACTCATGCAATTCCCTCCCCATCCACAAAATGGATAATGACCTTGTGAGGCAAGCACACAATCGGCACATTCTCCGAACGCAATACCCCAGTATGCACACAAATCAGGTCAGGACAATTCGCTTCTGACATGAAAATTGTACCATCCTGAATGGTAACAACATTATAACCGCTGTCCGGTGTATCAATCCGGATGGTTTGATTTTTCGCTTTTGACAAATCAAAGGTATAAAGCGTTGCTCCGTCCTGAATGATTTCCACCATTTGTCCGGCTGGTTGATTGGCACGAATGACCACAATCACAATGGAACTAATGAAAATCAATCCTAGACAAATCAATACTGCAAGTAATTTTTTACTCATGCTTGATTACCTCAACCGGCATACTGCTTTTGTTGGTGAAAGTATCCTGAATGCCATCACTGATAATGATTCTGCTATCGTCCGTGACGAGAATCATTTCAAAGTCATTGCTTTTTTTCCAGTGGGAGATTGCATTTTCTGTTCCTTCAACAAATAAAGCCGTAGAAAGTGCATCACAATTCAAGCCATCTTCTCCGATAATCGTCACAGAAACAAGCCCATTATCTGCCGGAAATCCGTCATTTTTATCGATAATATGCCAGTAAACATTCCCCTCATCATCTGTGAAAAAACGTTCATAATTTCCGGATGTAATCACCGCTTTGTTTTCGATTTCCAGCACACACATATTTTCTTCTGGAATGAACGGATTCACAACACCAACTTTCCACAAAGAACCATCTTGTTTTTGACCTAATGCCTGAACATTTCCGCCAAGGCTGATAATTGCTGAAGTTGCACCGCTTTCCCTGAAAATACGAATCACTTCATTACTGGTATAGCCCTTTGCCAATGCACCCATATCAATCATCATGTTTTCCGGAATGGTGACTTGATTTCCGTCAAGTTGGATTTGGGTATAATCGACATATTGGAGCAATTCCGAAATAGTTGTATCGTCCGGCACTTGCATGGAATCGGTTGTAAATCCCCATGCTTTCAAGACGGGATAGACAGAGACATCTAATGCGCCGTTGCTGTCGTTGCCAATTTGAATGGCTTTTTGCAAGAGTTTGACAGTATCATCACTGACCGTGACAGGCTTTCCATTTCCGGCATTGATACGGCTGATGTCGCTTTCAGGATTGGTGACAGAGAATAAATTTTCAAGTTCCTGAATGCGTTCAGTGGCTTGTTGGATACATTCGCCATCGTCTGTACTCCATACTTTCAGATTCATGTAAGTATCCATAGCAAAAATATCAGCAGAATATTGTTCAGCTTCTTTGGAAGTATCAGCGGATTGTACAGGAGTATGGGACTGCGTGACAGAAGAAGCAGTGGTTTCAGGCTGACTGCATCCAGTCAATAAAAAAGCCAGTATCAATGGTAAAATCACATATTTTTTCATAAAAAATCCTTTCCCAGCATTGCTGTATAATGATATTATATCATACTTTCTGAAAAAAAGCTATACTTTTCAGGAAAATTATTTCATCACAGGAAGTTTTGCGGCAATTATCAAGGAATACTTGCATTTTCATGAAAATTATGCTATAATGAGAATAAAATATTGGTAGAAATGGGGTGGAAATCATGTCGGCATTTACAAAAAAGGCGATTCGTGAGACATTTTTGACGTTATTGAGAAAAAAGCCTGTTAGCCGGATTACCATTCGTGAAATTGTGGAGGAATGCGGAATCAACCGAAATACTTTCTATTATCATTATCAGGATTTACCGCAATTGATTGAAGAAATTATTACAGATGAAACAGAACGAGTGATTAACCAGTGCAACAATATCAGCTCTATTGAAGAATGCGTGGAAGTGGTTGTCAATGAATTGATGCGGAATAAAATCCCCATTCTGCACTTACATCAATCTTCTGTATCAAGCCGGATATTTTATGAGCAATATCTCCGGAAAGTCTGTGTACACTTTACAGAATCTTTCCTGAAAATTACCCTTTCAGAAACTGAAATCAGTGAAGTGGACAGAAACACCCTGACACATTTTTACCAGTGTACTTGTTTTGGGTATTTGATTGAATGGCTGGATGGAGGAATGAAAACGGACGTTTTGGCAGATTTTCACCGTCTTTGCGAACTCAAACAGAATATCTCCCTTGAAGATTTACATAAAACTTATGGAAAAAAATCAGACACTTAACTGTATTTGTCTGGATTTCAGACAGCTGTCTTAAAATGACCATTGTATTGAATTGGAATTCATGTTACAATAGAATTAGCACCACGGAAACAGAATCATGATGGTATCTTATTTAGAAGTGTCGGTTCTGTTTCCGCAGGTGTCACCAATGATTCCTTCTTGAGAAATCCGCTTCTCCTTTCTGTATTTTTACTCTGTGAGCATTTCACCCTCAGCATTTCGCTGGGGGTAAAGTGTTATATAAGCAAGCATTTTGAAAAAAATAGCGTGGGATTCTTGACAAAAAAGGAAATCGGGGTTATAATAGAGAATGTATGAGCGAAATCGATTACTCATACAAAAGTCGTCATTCAGGAAAACCCGTCTACATAGGGAGGAAAGTGCATGGAGCATTTACAGAAGGAACTGCATTTTGCTTTACGCTGTACGATTCTTTTGGATTTGGCAATATGGCTATTGTCGTTGGTGGTAACGAAAAAGCCGGAAATTTCCGTTCCTTTGGGCTTATTGCTGGGGAGTATCGGAATGTACAGCAATCTCTTATTATTGAGACGGAGCATACAGAATGCTGTCTATCATGGCAAAACAAAGGACATTGCAGGGTATTTGATTCGGGTATTGATTGCTTCGGCGGTCATTGCAGCGGGTTTAATGTTGGAATATGTGAATGCTGTGACAGCAGTGTTACCGTTCCTGTATCCAAAGGTGATTTTTGGAATTTTGGCGACAAAGCCAGAAAAGGCAAAATCTGACAAGAATGGAGGGATGTAATTCTTGGAAATCGGTAATTTATTAAGAGGTTCACCAGATGGAATTGATGTCAAAGGTCCGGGGGTACTCTGTTCATTTGATGTGTTTGGTGTGACAATCAACCTCACAGAAACAGTTGTTATCAGCTGGGGAATTATCCTTGTTGTCGCATTATTGCTGAACTGGATAACAAAAGACATGAAAACGAAAAATATTTCAAAAAAACAGGTTGTTGCGGAGTGGATTGTTTCAACGGTCTATGGATTGGTAGATGATACCATGGGGAAGCATTGGCACAATTTTGCCCCCTACATTGGCGCATTGTTCACGTTTTCGATTACGGGAAGTTTGGTGAGTATGTTAGGTCTGCGTTCTGTGACAGCGGATTTCAATGCACCTTTGGCATGGGCATTGGTGACATTTGTGTTGATTCACGGCACAAATATTAAAACGCATGGAATCGGCGGATATTTGAAGGGCTATATTGACCCTGTACCGGTGATGTTACCCATCAATATTTTGAGTGAAATTGCAACTCCGGTTTCGATGAGCCTTCGTCATTTCGGTAATGTGGTTAGTGGTATGGTTATCACCAGCCTGCTCTATTTCGCATTATCCGTGGTGACAAAATCCATCGGCGTGGCATTTACGACAATTGGTATACCGGCTGTGGCTTCGCTGTACTTTGACCTGTTCAGCGGATTCATGCAGGCATTTGTATTTATTATGCTGACCATGGCATATATTTCGAATGCAGATGGTAGAAGTGAGGAGTAATTGTTAGTAGGTAATTTTGAAAAAAGACTATTTTTGGAGGTTTTATTATGGAAACAAATAGCGAAATTGCAAGAGCAATTGTATTAGGCGCATCTGCTTTGGGTGCAGGTACAGCAATGATTGCAGGTATTGGCCCTGGTATCGGTGAAGGTTATGCAGTAGGTAAGGCTTGTGAGTCTATCGGCAGACAGCCGGAAAGTTCCGGCGCAGTTACCAGAACCATGTTCATTGGTTGTGCGGTTGCGGAATCGACTGGTATTTATGGCTTGCTGGTTGCATTGTTGTTGATGTTCGCAAATCCATTTATCAATAAAATTTCTGGTTAATTTGGAATCCCCGAAAGGGAGGGTAATACATTGAATCTCGATTTTTTAACAATAGATGTCGGTACGATTCTTTTCACGTTAATCAATACGCTGATTATCTTTCTGGTGTTCAAGAAAATCTTGTTCAAGAGAGTGGATGCCATCTTAGAACAACGTCAACAGGAAGTGAATGCTACTTATCAAAAGGCTGATGATGCTTTAGCCTCGGCAAATTCCGACAAGGAAAAATATGCTACTGCAATGGCTGGCGCAAAAGAAGAAGCTAGTCAGATTATCAGCCGTGCCGAAAAGACAGCGCAAAGACAAGGAGAAGAAATTCTCACACAGGCTCGTCAGGAAGCATCTGATGTCCGTGAAAAAGCAAGCCTTGAAACAGAACGTGAAAAGGTTCAGGCAAGAGAAGCATTGCAGGGCGAAATTTCAGACCTTGCAGTTGAACTCGCTCAAAAGATTATGGAGAAGGAAATCAACAAAGCAGACCATCAGCGTCTCATTGACGAATTCCTTGATGAAATGACGAATGAGGGTGAACAGGCATGACACAACAGACCGTAGGCAAAGTATATGCGGAAGCCCTTTTTATGTTAGCGCAGGAAGAACACAAAGAAAAACAGGTCTTTCAGGAGCTGAATCAATTTTATGCAGTTGTGGAAAGACAGCCGGAATTTATTTCCCTAATGAGTCTCCCCACTCTTTCCGCAGAGGAACGAATTGACATTCTCCGGCAGATTATCGGCGATGAACAGGGAATTACAGAAAATTTCCTTTGCTTGCTGGTGGAGAAACACCGTTTCAACCGGCTTTCTGAAATCCGAAACGCTTTCAATGCATTTTTCTATGAAGCTTTCAATATTGCAGAAGTATTCGTCACTTCTGCAACTCCCCTCACAGATGCACAGAAAACCGCCCTCAAAGAACGGTTACAAAAGAAATTAGGGAAAAATATCTTACTCCATGAAAGTGTAGATAGTTCCCTGATTGGCGGTATGATTGTGCAGTACGGTGATACCAGAATGGATAATTCACTCCGTACAAGAATTAAAACTTTTCAACAGGGATAAATTTTCCCTATCAATGTAGAATTGAGGTGTCAACATGAATTTACGTCCGGATGAAATATCCAGCATTATCAAAGACCAAATCAAAAATTATCAGTCAAAGTTACAGCTTTCTGATGTGGGGACTGTCATTACAGTTGGTGACGGTATCGCCAATATTCACGGTCTTGATAAGTGTATGTCCGGTGAACTGATTCAGTTTGAGAATGGTACTTATGGTATGGCTCTCAATCTGGAGCAGGATAGTGTCGGGGCGGTATTGCTCGGCTCTGATGCTGATATTATGGAGGGTTCCACCGTCAAGCGGACAGGCGAAATTATGTCTGTTCCTGTCGGTGAAGCACTCCTTGGACGTGTCGTCAATGCGTTGGGACAGCCGATTGACGGCGCAGGCGAACTCCATACGACGGAACGTGCGCCCATTGAAAAGGTGGCATCTGGTGTCATTACCAGAAAATCCGTTCATAAGCCCTTACAGACTGGTATCAAAGCGATTGACTCCATGATTCCGATTGGACGTGGACAGCGTGAGTTAATCATTGGCGACCGTCAGACAGGCAAGACAGCAATTGCCCTTGATACCATCATCAACCAGAAAGGACAGGATATTATTTGTATTTATGTCGCAATCGGTCAGAAGCGTTCCACGGTTGCGAATGTTGCCGAAACTCTGAGAAAAGCCGGAGCAATGGATTATACAATTATTGTCTCTGCAACCGCTTCGGAGCTTGCACCGTTGCAGTACATTGCACCATATTCAGGCTGTGCAATGGGTGAATATTTCCTTGACAAGGGTCAGGATGTTTTATGTGTCTATGACGACTTGTCAAAACACGCCGTTGCCTATCGTGCATTGTCCTTGCTGTTGAAGAGACCCCCCGGAAGAGAAGCTTACCCTGGGGATGTATTTTATTTGCATTCTCGTTTGTTGGAACGTGCTTGTAGTTACAATGAAAATTATGGCGGTGGTTCATTGACGGCATTACCCATCATTGAAACACAAGCCGGAGACGTTTCCGCCTACATTCCGACGAATGTGATTTCTATCACAGACGGACAGATTTTCTTGGAAACAGATTTATTCAATGCTGGTATTCGTCCGGCAGTCAACCCCGGAATTTCGGTTTCCCGTGTTGGTTCGGCTGCACAGATTAAGGCAATGAAAAAGGTTTCCGGCTCATTGAAATTGAGTTATTCACAGTATCGTGAATTGCAAGCGTTTTCGCAGTTCGGCTCTGATTTGGATGCAGACACGAAAAACCGCCTTGCAATGGGTGAACGAATTGTGGAAGTCCTGAAACAGGACAGAAATGCACCTGTTCCGGTAGAATTGCAAGTATGTATTATTTATGCCGTGACTAAGGGTTACTTGAAAAATGTCCCTGTTGCGAAAATTGCAGACTATCAGGAAAAATTATTTGCATATCTGCGTGAAGAACATTCGGGAATTTTGCGTGATATTTTGGATACCAAAGATTTGACTCAAGCCAATGAGGAATTACTCAAAGAAGCATTGGTTGCTTTTGGCGGTCAATATGAATAATGGGGTGATTGTATGCCAAACCTGAAGGACATTAAACGGCGCATTCATTCCGTGGAAAGTACCATGCAGATTACCAAGGCTATGGAGTTAGTAGCCTCTTCCAAATTCCGGAGAGCCAAAGACCGTGCCGAAGCGGTCAGACCTTTCTTTGAACAGACTTATAAACTGATGGCGGAAATCGCCGCAGAAGACCCCTATTTCAATTCTCAGTTCGTTCACAAGAGAACCGACAATGAAGCCATGATTTTAATTGTCATTGCTGGTGACAGAGGGCTTGCAGGCGGTTTCAATTCCAACGTTCTCAAAATTGCACAGGCTAAAATTGACGAACTCAAAGCAAAAGGCGGTAATCCGGTTGTCATGCCAATCGGTCAGAAGGCTGTCGATTATTTCGAACACAGGGAAGTCAAGATTCTCAAAGCTTATGACCATGTGGCTGAACGTGCTAACATCTATTTAGGCATCCAAATGGCGGAAGAAATTCTGGACGCTTACAAGCGACATACTTCTGTTCAGAATGTCGAAATTGTGTTCACAAATTATGTTTCTCCCATTTCACAGGTGGCACAAAGTATGCAGGTGATTCCCCTCACAAATTTAGCAGGAAATCACCCCCGAAAATGCGCTGTCGAATATGAACCTAGTCCGGAAGCCGTTTTTGATAAGCTCGTACCGCAGTACGTCGCAGGGCTTTTGTATGGTGCAATCGTGGAATCGTTTGCATCCGAACAGGCGGCAAGACGTACCGCCATGGAAAATGCGACAGATAACGCTACAGAAATGATTGAGAATCTCTCCTTGCAGTATAACCGTGCAAGACAGGGCGCAATCACACAGGAACTGACCGAAATTGTCGGCGGTGCGAATGCGCTGGAATAATGGAGGAGTTATGATGAAAAAAGTCGTTCTGATTTTTTGGGTAGTATTTATTGTACTGACGTTTGTCGGGGCAGGGTATGTCATTTTCAATGGTGGAAGAGTCAGCGCTGGATATGCTTGTGTGCCAATGGCACTTACATTTATCCCGATGGGGATTTATCGAAATCTTGTTTCAAAAGAAGAGAAAAAGAAAGCGAAGGAGAAATAATCAGAATAAAAATTTCTAAAATTTGTTAGAAAGGATATTATCATGCAGAATATTGGTAAAATTGTGCAGATTATCGGCGCAGTTGTTGACGTGCAATTCCAGAAAGAATCTCTTCCGAAACTGCTGAATGCTCTGACTGTGGAGCTGAACGGAAAACAGCTTGTCATTGAAGTGGCTCAGCATATCGGTGATGATATTGTCCGCTGTATTTCCATGGGAAGTACAGACGGCTTAATCAGAGGAATGAATGTCATTGATACAGGTGCACCTATTTCCGTACCTGTCGGAAAAGAAACCCTCGGCAGAATGTTCAATCTGTTGGGAGAAGCCATTGACGAAAAGCCCGCCCCTGAAACGGCTGAAAGATGGGCTATCCATAGAGAAGCACCAAGCTATGAAGAACAGACAGGCGGTTCAGAAGTTTTGGAAACTGGTATCAAGGTCATTGACCTGATAGCCCCCTATCTGAAAGGCGGTAAAATCGGCTTGTTTGGCGGTGCTGGTGTCGGAAAAACGGTATTGATTCAGGAACTTATCAACAACGTAGCTAACCAGCACGGCGGAATTTCTGTATTCACTGGTGTTGGGGAGCGTACTCGTGAAGGTAATGACCTTTACAACGAAATGAAGGAAAGCGGAGTCCTCGAAAAGACGGTTTTGGTTTATGGTCAGATGAATGAACCCCCTGGGGCTAGAATGCGTGTAGGTCTTTCCGGCTTGACAATGGCGGAGTATTTCCGTGACAAAGAGGGTCAGGATGTATTGTTATTCATTGACAATATTTTCCGATTTACACAGGCAGGTTCAGAAGTATCTGCACTGTTGGGGCGTATGCCGTCCGCCGTTGGCTATCAGCCGACACTTGCCACTGAAATGGGCGCATTGCAGGAGCGTATTACTTCTACCCGAAAAGGGTCAATTACATCTGTACAGGCAGTTTATGTGCCAGCTGATGACCTGACAGACCCAGCACCGGCAACAACATTTGCCCATCTGGATGCAACAACGGTATTGTCTCGTAATATCGCAAGTTTGGGTATTTATCCGGCTGTTGACCCTCTCGAAAGTACATCAAGAATTTTAGCCCCTGAAATTGTCGGAAAAGAACATTATGAGACTGCGAGAGCCGTTCAGACTATCTTACAGAGATACAACGAATTACAGGATATTATTGCTATCATGGGTATGGACGAACTTTCCGAAGAAGATAAGAAAATTGTACAGCGTGCCAGAAAAGTACAGCGTTTCCTGTCACAGCCTTTCTCTGTTGCGGAACAGTTCACAGGGATGCAGGGGAAATATGTTCCTCTCAAGGAAACAATCCGTGGTTTCCAAGAAATTATTGAGGGAAAACATGACGATTTACCTGAATCAGCATTCTTGTTTGTAGGTTCGATTGAAGAAGCCGTGGAAAAGGCGAAGAATATGCAGGAGTAATTCATCATGACGACTTTTCATTTTATGATTGTGACCCCTGACAAGATTCTGTTTGACGGCGACGTGCAAGAGGTCATTGCAAGAACCACTGAGGGGGATGTTGGTATTTTAGCCAATCATACCAGATATGCGGCGATTCTCAAAACTGGCGCACTCACTGTCAAGTTGGAGAACGGCGATTTCAGAAGGGCGGCGGTTGCACAGGGATTTTTGAAAGTCTCTGACGAGAGAACGACTGTTATCACCACGGCGGCAGAATGGGCGGAGGAAATAGACCCCGATTGGGCGGAACGCTCCAGAGAAGATGCCCTTGCTAAAATTGAAGCTGCTCAGAATGAGCCTGACCGCTTGGAACGTGCAAATTTGAAATTGCAGCGTGCATTGAATCGTCTCTCTGTTTCAGGGCATAACACCGGAACAGTTCAACCCCCTAAGAAGAAATAATGGAAAGGGTGAGCGAAAGTTCACCCTTTTTGATAAATCGGAATTTGGAGGAAAATAAATATGGATATTCCCGAAATACCTGATAACAGTTTAACGAAAGAAATTAACGAAATCGTAGAAATAGCATTAAAACTTAACGGCATTTATAGATTTGATTTTTATTTTCCAGCTACAGAAAATGAAATTAGTAAGATTGAAGAAACCATCAATTATGCTTTGCCAGAGGATTATAAAGATTTTTTGAGATTTTCTAATGGAATGCTCTTAAATAGCTATACCGCTGATTTTCTAAATATTGATAGGATAATAAATCTTTATCATCAAGAAAAAGCAGGCTGGTTTCCTGCTGATTATATCATAATTGCAGATATTATCGGTGATGGTGAAGTATTATGCATATGGAATAAAACAGGTAAATTTATTCGTTATTTTGATGGAGAAGAAACTTTTTTTGATTCATTTAAAGAGGTATTGAGAAGTATAATAGATTACATCAAGGAAGTTGATGAAGAATATCTATTAAATGATTAAATTCTGATTTATCATCAACAAATATAATTGGAAAAGGAGCTGAACCAAAATGAAACAAAATCCAAAACGTGACCCCGTGAAAACAGGGAAATTTCTCAGCCTGATTTTACGTCATCAGCCTGAAACAATCGGTATTCAATTAGATGAACATGGTTGGGCGGATGTAGAGGAGTTAATTCATGGTGTCAATAAAACCGGAAAATATTTCCTTGACAGAGATTTCCTTGACGAAATCGTCGAAACCAACAACAAAAAACGCTACTCTTATAACGAGGACAAAACCAAAATCCGTGCTAATCAGGGGCATTCTGTTTCGGTGGATGTGGAATTGAAAGAGACTGAACCGCCGGAATATTTGTACCATGGGACGGCGGAACGCTTTGCAGATTCCATCCGGAACGAGGGTTTGAAACCCATGAGCCGTTTATATGTGCATCTTTCCAAAGATAAAGAAACGGCTTTGAATGTGGGAAAACGTCACGGAAAACCCCATATTTTCAGGGTGCAGTCCGGTGAGATGTTCCGGCAGGGGTATGTATTTTATTTGTCGGAGAATGGTGTGTGGCTGACTGCGAATGTTCCCCCGAAATTTTTAGAAGAAATCGAATAATTGAAACCGTCCTTAGGGGCGGTTTTTTTGTAAAGTACTTGACAATATTGATTGAATTTGTTACAATTAGGGAGATGAAAGGAGTGACATGGAATATGATGATTATTACAGGAGATATTCACGGCTTTGAAGATACTGACAAGGCAACCCGATTCTCACGCAAAAATAAACAATGGTATCCCATTTTGCAGACTCTGACAAAGGAAGATTATGTGATTATTTGCGGAGATTTCGGGCTGTTGTGGGATAATTCGCATTCTGAATTGTATTGGAGGGAATGGCTGAATCATAAGCCCTTTACCACATTATTCATTGACGGCAATCATGAAAATTTTGATATGCTTTATTCATACCCAACAGAAGAATGGAACGGCGGAAAAATCCGCAAAATTTCTGATAGTATCTTTCATTTGGCAAGAGGTCAGGTATTTGAGTTACAGGGAAAGAAAATTTTCACCTTCGGCGGTGCAGAATCTCACGATAAATGGGTACGGAAAGAGGGCTTGACTTGGTGGGCGGATGAGATGCCCACAGAATCCGACTTTCAGGAGGCTAGGGACAATTTAGACCGCTACGACTGGGATGTAGATATTGTGTTGACACATAGTCTACCTTCTTCTTTGCAGTCCACGATTTATGAAGAATATGAACTCTATCCGGCGAACCCCCTGACAGATTTCCTTGATGAGGTTTACAGCAAGATTACTTTCGAAAAATGGTATACTGGACATTATCACCTTGACGGCTATCTGAAAGCAGACCAGAGAATTCGTATCATTTACAGGACATTGAGGGAGTTATAATATTGGAAACAATTCTTGAAACGTTCGGCATTTCGGGGAAAATGAAATCTTATCGGCTCATTACAAAAGGGCATATCAACCGGACTTATCTTATCAAAATGGAAGACGGAAGGGAATATATCTTACAGCATATCAATTCCGAAATTTTGCAGAATCCTCACGCCATTATGCAGAATATTGTCAAAATCACGGAGTATCTGCAAAAGCAAAATATTCCCTTGCAGATACCCCATTTTTACCAGACTGCAAAAGGGGAATATCTCTTTGACAATTGGCGAATCATGGACAAAATTCAAGGTATCACTTTGACCGATACCGACAACTTGGAAGCCATTCATTCCATGGGCTATGCGTTCGGGGCATTTCATCAGGGGTTATCTGCATTCCCTGTCATGGAATTATCGAACACTTTCCCCGATTTCCATAATACCAGAATTCGTTTTTCCAATCTCTGGAAAGCTGTGGAGCGGAATCATTTCAGCAGGACTTCTCTGATTGCAGACGAATTGCAACAGCTTCATGATTACGAAAATCCGGCTTGCCTTCTGACAGACGGATTGCAGGCAAAAACATTCCCCATGCGGATTTTGCACGGGGATATGAAATGCAGTAATATTTTATTCAATCCGGAAAATTTCAAGCCCATTGCGGTGATTGACCTTGACACCCTCATGACCGGAACGATTTTGACAGATTATGGTGATGCAGTCCGCTCCTTGATGGGGACGAAACTCAACATTGCCAAATATCAGGCATTTGAAAGGGGCTATCTGGAATCGGCGCAGTTTCTCACGGACGTTGAGAAAGAATATTTTACTCCGTCTGCATTTTGTATGACTATTGAACTCGCCACACGCTATGCAGAGGATTATTTGAATGGTGATACTTATTTTCATGCGGACAGCCTGAAACGGCTGAGGGAATTATTAGGCTTTGCGAATGAATTTGCCGTTTTCTAATGCCTGAATCAATTCCGGAATTGCCGTTTCAAACTTGACACCATACCAATGGTCGGGGTCATCCTGTGTATTTTCAATGCATTTGACGGTATAATCTGCGGCAATCTTCGCAGAATCAAACGCACTGAATCCCTGCAAATATGCCCCCACAAATGCAGATGCATAGACATCCCCTGTTCCATGACTGCCACGAGATAAACGCTTATGGACATAATGCTGAACTGTGTCATTTTCAGCCACAACAACCCCTGTGGTATCAGGAGTATAGCCGATTCCGGTCAAAATAATGGTCTTTGCGCCGGATGCTTTCAATTTGTCCAGAATTTCGGTGATATATGCCTTGTCATAAGTTTCATGATAGGGCATATCTGTTAAAAGACAAGCTTCTGTCAGGTTGGGTAAAATCACATCAGCATAGAAACAGAGGGGCTTCATGGCGTTGGCATAGGTCATATCAAAACCGCCATACAGTACCCCATTATCTGCCATAGCAGGGTCAACAAATGTCTTTGCACCTTCTTTGCGTAATGTATCGAAAATATGCTGAACGTCTTCGATTTCCTGAATGCTTCCCAAATATCCGGTGTAAATGCCGTCAAAGGTAATCCCAATGGTTTCCCAATGCTTGGCAATCGCCGGAACATCTTCCGAAAGGTCACGGAATGTATAGCCCTTTGGAAATGCCGTATGTGTCGATAAAACCGCAGTCGGCAAGATGGCTGTTTCTGCACCACAGGCGGAAAGAATCGGTAATGCTACTGTCAATGAACATTGACCAACACATGAAATATCTTGAATGGTTAATACTTTAGGATAATTTTTCATAAAAACCTACCTCCTTTATGATTCTTTTATTATAACACATTCCGGAAATATAATACAATTGGTAATTATACCAACGATATTCGGGGAAAATCTTTATTTTTATGCATATGTACGAAAAACAATTGACACATATTCCAATTTATGTTATAATGAAGCTAGATTTCATCAACGGAGGTAGATTATGGGCTTTGAAATTAAAAATGGTGTCTTGCAAAGATACATTGAAGAACGAGTAGTGACGGAAGTTAAAATTCCAAATGGAGTTACCAAAATCGGAATTGTTGCTTTTGAGAATTGTACAAATTTGACAAGCATTCACATTCCGGATGGTGTCACCAGTATTGAAGACAATGCTTTTGCAGGTTGTATACATTTGACAAGTATTCACATTCCAGATAGTGTGACAAGTATTGGCTGGTGTGCTTTTAAAAATTGCGGAAAATTGGAAAGCATTCACATTCCAGATGGTATTATCAGTATTACGGGGGGGACATTTTCGGGTTGTAAAAGTTTAGCAAGCATTCATATTCCAAATAGTGTCACCCGTATTGGAAGTTATGCTTTTGCGAGTTGTACAAATTTGGCAAGCATTTACATTCCAGATAGTGTTACCAAGATTGGAGAGGGTACATTTTGGGGTTGTACAAATTTAACGATTTTTATTCCAAAGAATCTAACAGATATTGGCAAAAATACTTTTGGATGGTGCAAAAAGGTTATCCGCCGGACTTCTCTCCGGACTGCTCAGCTTTCTCCAACACCAAAGCCAGTCCCTCAAAAAATGACTTCTCCAGCACCAAAGCCAGCCCCTCAAAAAGTAACTTCTCCTGATGCTTCACAGTGGGTTTGTGAATGTGGCATGACAAACAAAATGAATTTTTGTCCCAATTGTGGAAAACAAAAGCCTATTAGGGAATGGGTTTGTGAGTGTGGTATGAAAAATACGTTGAATTTTTGCCCGAATTGCGGAAAACAGAATCCTTCTGTGCTGGGTATTTCAAAGCCTAGCTCGTCAAAATCTTCTTCTTTGTCGGGTGTGAAGTCACAAGGGCTTATCATTGAGAATGGCATTCTCAGAGTTTACAACACCCAACAGGGGCAGACAGCCATTATCATTCCAGATGGAGTGGAAGAGATAGGGGATAGTTGTTTCTTTGGTCATCAAGAACTAATTCATATTATCATCCCCAATACAGTAAAAATTATCGGAAAATCTGCATTTGCAGAGTGTTCCCATTTGCAAAATATCACAATTCCCAAAAGCGTAACGGTCATTGATGCAGAGGCATTTTCCGGCTGTAAAAATTTGACCTTGACTTTGTTTTTACCGGAATACATGGAATATATCGCAGAGGATGCTTTCATTGGATGCAAAAAAGTTATCCGCACATAATCCGTTTTTGAAAATTTCGTGCAATTCTCACAAAAAGCAATTGACAGACGTTTCACTTTGTGTTATAATAATGATAACAGCCCACAAAGGGCAGACACGAAAGGAGTTCGGAAATTATGGGTTTATTAAGAGCAGTTGCGACAGCTGTCGGCAGTACTTTGGCGGATTCTTGGAAGGAATTCTTTTATTGTGAGGCAATGCCGGCAAATGTGCTGGTTGTCAAGGGACAAAAGGTCATTGGAAACAAGTCCTCCAACAAAAAGGGCAATGATAATATCATCACAAAGGGTTCAGGAATTGTTGTCGCTGATGGTCAGTGCATGGTGATTGTCGATAATGGTAAGATTGTGGAAGTCTGCGCAGAAACAGGCGAATATACTTATGATTCCTCCACAGAAGCAAGCATTTTCTCTGGAAGTCTTGGCGAGGGTATCAAGGAGACTTTCAAGACCATTGGCAGAAGAATTGGCTATGGTGGTGATGCTGGTCATGACCAGAGAGTGTATTACATCAACATCAAAGAACTGATTAACAATAAGTTCGGCACACAGAATCCTGTTCCATTCCGTGTCTCTTATCAGGACATTGGAAGAAGCTTTACAGCTGGATTGCGTTGCAATGGTGTATACTCCTACCGGATTGTAGACCCGATTGTATTTTATATGAACGTCTGCGGAAATGTTTCCAAAGACTTCACACAAGCCGATATTAACGACCAACTCAAAGCGGAATTTTTAGGCGCATTACAGCCGGCATTTGCAAAGCTTTCTGCAATGGGAATTCGTTATGATGAAGTACCTCTGCATACCATGGAAATTTCACAGGCAATGGATGAAGTACTTTCTCCGGCATGGAAGAAAAAGAGAGGGCTTGCCATTGTTTCCGTAGCCATCAATTCCGTTACCATGTCCAAAGAAGACGAGGACAGAATCAAGAAATATGAGGATTTGGCTTGGAATGCCAATCCCTTGAATGCTGCTGCTACCATGGTAGGCGCACAGGCTCAGGCAATGCAGACCGCTGCCGGAAATGCCGGTGGTGCTGCGATGGGCTTCTATGGCATGAATATGGCACAGCAACAGGGCGGTTTCAATGCGCAAAATCTCTATGCAATGGGCGCACAGCAACAGGCTCAACAAGCCGCACAGCCTGCACCTGCTCAGAATGCCAATCGCTGGACTTGTTCCTGTGGTACGGCGAATACTGGTAAATTCTGTCAGAACTGTGGCACACCCAAACCAGCCGAAGAGGGTTGGACTTGTTCCTGTGGTTCAGTCAACAAAGGCAAATTCTGCCCGAACTGCGGTAAGAAAAAGCCGGAAGGTGCGCCGTTGTATCGTTGTGATAAATGTGGCTGGACTCCGGAAGACCCTACACATCCTCCGAAATTCTGCCCTGAATGTGGCGACGTTTTCGACGATAACGACATGCAGTAATACAAATGAATGCAATAAAAGCACCCTTTAAACGGGGTGCTTTTTTGTTGCTTATTCGATAACTTCCGGCTTTCCGTAAATCTGTGTAAAGAAGCAGGAATAATGTCCGGTGTGGCAGGCACTCCCTGTCTGTTCCACATTCAAAAGCAAAGTATCATTATCACAATCGGCAAAAATCGAAATGACTTTCTGTAAATGTCCGCTGGTTGCGCCCTTGTTCCAAAGTTCCTGACGAGAACGAGACCAGTACCAAGTATAACCAGTTTCGAGGGTTTTTTGCAGGCTTTCCTTGTTCATGTAAGCCAGCATGAGAACTTTTTTGGTGTTGACATCCACAGCAATTGCCGGAATGAGTTCACTTTTCAAGAAATATTTATCTAAATCATTGAGATTGATTTCCATGTAATACACTCCTTTTCCTTCATTGATGCAGATTCTTGCATCATTCTGCAAATTTTCGGGGATGTTGTCAAAATGTTGTTCGAGAATCTCACAAGGGATTGTACCATACTGCATGATTAAATCCATAGCATCCTCAGCGACTTCAAAGCTTTCATCCGAAATCACAACCCATTCCAGCAAGCAGAAAATATCATTTGCATAAGGCAATTTGTACCCAAACCATGGGTCAAGGTATCTATCCAGACAGAATAACAAATTCAATTTTCCCTGTTCATCTCTGGTCTGGAAAGCGTTCCGGATGGCATCAATCCCATTTCTGACAATTTCCATTTCATCATCAGAATAAGTGGCACTTATCATCTGACAATAATTCCCTTTTGTTTGCAATCGTCCTTGACTTGCTGAACGGTCAATTCTTTGAAATGGAACAGAGAAGCCGCCAACGCTGCGGAACAATCCGTTTTTTGGAAAGCTTCTGCGAAGTCACCGAGTTTTCCAGCTCCTCCACTTGCAATCACTGGAATATTGACGGCATCCACAACGGCTTTCAGCATGGGCAAATCAAAACCGCCTTTGACACCGTCGGTATCAATGGAATTCAGGCAGATTTCACCAGCCCCCAACTGCTCAATCTGTTTCACCCAATCCAGCAAATCAATTTTCATGTCGATACGTCCGCCATTGATGTAGACAGTCCAGTTTCCGGCAGGGGTTTTCTTAGCATCAATTCCCACGCAAATACACTGACTTCCGAAAATGTCTGCACCGTCTTTAATGAGCTGTGGATTCTTGACGGCTTGGGAATTCACAGAAACTTTGTCTGCACCGGCTCTTAATGTTTCCCGAATGTCGTCAACGGTCTTGATACCACCGCCGACAGTCAACGGCACAAAGACCCTTTTAGCGGTTTCTCTGACCACGTCCAGCATAACCCCACGCCCTTCATGGGAGGCGGTAATGTCATAGAATACAATTTCATCTGCACCCTGTCTGCTGTATTCATCCGCAAATTGAACAGGGTCGCCAACTTCCTTGATTCCCTCAAAATTGACACCCTTCACGACACGTCCGTCACGGACATCTAAACAGGGGATAATTCTTTTCGCAAGCATATTCAATTCTCCTTTGTGTAGGTGATAGCCTCAGCGAGGTTTAAAGTTCCCTGATAAATGGATTTTCCGGCAATTGTGCCATATAAGCCCATTTTGTTACAAGCAATAATATCTTCCATGGTATGCACTCCGCCGCTAGCCACAATCTGACAATTCACAGCATCATGCAGGGCTTTCAATTGTTCCTGATTGACACCGGACAAAGTGCCATCTTTGGAAATATCTGTGAAAATGATAGTCTTGACACCCATTTTCACCATCTCTTTGGCAAGGCTGATATAATCCACGGTGGAAGCATCCAGCCAACCTTCCACAGCGACAAAGCCATTTTTCGCATCAATCCCGACAGCGATTTTCTCACCGTATTCCTTGACAGCCGTTTCGACCAAATCCGGATTTTTCAGCGCAACAGAACCCAAAATCACCCTTGACACACCGCCGGAAAGATACAGTTCCATGGTGTCCATGGTACGGATACCGCCCCCGACTTCGACTTTCAGAGGGGTATTTTTGGCAACATCAAGGAAAATATTGGTATTGACAGGTTTCGCATCTTTTGCGCCGTCAAGGTCAACCATGTGAATCCATTCTGCACCAGCCTGAACGAAACTTTGAGCGGTTTTCATGTAATCTTCTGCGACTTTGTGCGCCGTGCCGTAATCGCCACGCACAAGGCGGACGCAGTTTCCATCTTTAATATCAATTGCAGGTAAAATAATCATTGAAAAACTCCTTTCCATCTGATATAACAGAAAGGGGCATAACAATGTCCCTTTCTGCCTGTATCACATTTTAATTAAAGTCCGGCATATTCCAAGCAAATCCAGCCTTCATTGCCATTATAAGCAACTCTGCCCCACTTGAAATCATTGTCAGTTTCAACAACATCTACATATGTTCCCTTTGGAATGAAAGAAAAAATTTCAGCATCCGCTTCGGGCTTTTCTCTTAAATAAACATTTTCCATGGTATAAATTTTCACGTGCATATAAGTATGCTGACCATTGACTTCAAACAAACCAGCCTGAGCTTGTGAAGGAATTGCTTCCGTTTCAGGGGAAATGTAAAGCGTTCTTGGGGGTTCAGTTGTTGTTTCCACAGCGGTTGTAGTGGTTTCTTCCGTGGTAGTAGTTTCCTCTACTGTGGTAGTGGTCTCTTCCGTGGTGGTAGTAGTTTCTTCTGTGGTAGTAGTTTCTTCTGTGGTGGTAGTCTCTTCTGTAGTAGTAGTTTCCTCAAAAGTAGTAGTTTCGGGGGCTTCAGTTGATTCTACAACCATTTCAGTAGTAGCCTCAGTGGGTTCTTCCACGGGTTCAGTTTCCACAGTGAAAGTAGTGGTAGTTTCGAAAACAGTTGTTTCCGTAACGGCTGTGGTTTCAATGACATCAGGTGCAGGGGGTGGAGCGAGTGTTTCAACAGGGGTATTTCCACCTGTGAAAATTCGAATGGAAACCAGACCAGAAGCGGAATATTTATCAAAGAGAGAAGTGTAACGGCTTCCGGGGTCATTCATGATAATCTCGTCACCATTCACAGAATCCACTGCTACAAAGTGACCGCCATCTTTGACAACTGCGATAACATAATAACCTTCATCCAGAAGAGACTTAATTCTGGATGCCTTCTGACTTTGTGTACCAACCAATTGGCTTCTGCCTTGATAAACGAAATTTGGAGCATAGCCGGAAAGCTTGTCCCAATTGATACCGCCACTGGAGGAAAATCCGCCGTTCTGGTTCATGTAATTAACGAGTGTACCAGGGGTAAAGTCTTCGTCTGTCACAGAGCCGCTTTTCACCATGAGTATTGCTGCTGAGGTAACTGCACAGCCGCTCCTTGCGACAGTTTCACCACTTGCGCCAAGATGGAGGGTACTCCATTCGCTTCCGTACTGTTTCCAGCTCTGGTATTCGTCTTGAATTGCTGCCTGACTCAGGCTTCCGCCCAGTGAGGAAAAGGCAAGAATTGCCGCAATCATTCCGCCTGTTAAGAGAGCCTTTTGTTTTTTAAGTGACATGGGTATTCTTTTTCTCCTTTCGCTGTTTGCGTTGTTCTTTTTCGAAAGCTTTTCTCCCATCTTGCCAACGGATATAAGCAAAGGCGAGGCTTTCCACTGTATCACCGGCTTGTGGTGCTGGTTGATACAACAATACATCTAGTACAGAGAAGAAATTTTCTTCCGTGAAAAACGGAATGGATTTCTTTTGTAGTTCTGTTACTGTGGTACTGTCTTGCAGTTTTAACTGCCAACGCATACGTTTGAACACAGAGGATGCACATTCCTGTGCTGACATAGTTTTGATTCTTCTTCTGAAAATCCGTTCCCGAATTTCCGGAAGTACAAGCCAAATAATGAAAATTATCACAGCCACTCCAAGGAGGATATACCCCCATAATTGGATAATTTGATTTTCTGCTGTGGTATTGGCTTCAGTTCCTGCTACGGTTGGCTCAAAGCTCAACCAGCCATAGCCGGATATATAAACTTCGGGAAATGCGTGTGCATCTCTTGCCTTAATGACATAATTGGTTTCCCGATAGTTATCACGGTTATAATAACTCCGTATATTGGAGTTGTACATTTCCCCCATGTTATAGCCTTGTACATAGCGTGTTGGGAGTCCAACACTTCTGCAAAGCATTGTCATGGCGGTGGCGTATTCATAACATACACCAGTATGAGAAGTGGTCAGGAAGGTTTCGACATTATCTCCCTTTGCCTTCTGGAAGTCGGAATCATAGACATAGCCCATATTGGTGAAATACTGCTCAATTGCAAGGGCTTTTTCCATATCGGAATGCAATCCGTCTGTAATTTCCTTTGCAAGGGTATCGACAACTTCTGACTGAAAATCATTTTCACTGGTTTTATATAAAAGTTCATCCGCATTGACAGCCTCTCTTTGAACCTCCTGCAATAATGCAACAGCATTTTCATCATCTTTTAAGATTTGCTGTGCATCATACAAAAGCTCATGATAAGTATCACGCTCCAATTTTTTCAGGATAGCAGAAACGACACTATATCTGGCATAAGTATCCGGATAATATATCATGTCCATTCCATAGTAGGAGCTTGGATAGATTGCCTTTGTGGGGGACATCTGCGCATTGATAGTGGTGATTGTTGTTCCGTAAGAATCGTTAATTTTGCTTGTTAGTTCTTTTGTTCTTGTCGGGATTGGCAAAACCGCCATCCGATACCACGAATAAATGAAAAATTGATATTCCGGCTGTTCTGGTAAGGTTGTCCCTGCAAATTCAGAAAGACCATACTTTTCAGCAAAATCAGGGTCAGCAGTTGCCGCATTGACAATGGTCTGTAACAATTCCTGTGGCTTGTAAGTCAAGGGGGCTTTATATTCCAGAGTCGGGCGGTCATAGTCAGAAGCATTCCAGCTGTCATCATCATGATAATAGCTGTAAGTCTGTGTCCGCAGTCTCAGGGATTCACTTGCATTCGCAGAAAAGAGCGTTCTTGCATTATTGGATGAACCAACGCTGTTATCTGTGGATTCTGTGAACATGCTGATAGCATTCATGAGGACATCCGACCATGTACTATAGGACATCGCATTATCAATGAATTCACGGTCAGTCTGTAAAGCCGGCTTCGGAATGATTGCGGAAATGATGCTGAATGCCATCACATAAACGGCAATGGATGCACCACTCTGAAAACTGGGGAGATTTTTCAGATGCTCATTATCCCTCAATTGTCGGCAATAAATCATTAACAGGAAGTAACTGCTCAATAGCAGAATCACCAATAATGCCGGCATATGAATTCCTTCTTTACCGTATAGGCTCAAAGGAATGAGCATAATCAAAAATTGCATTGTCATTCGATAACGAACTTTCGCAAAGTAATAAACTGCACTTGTCAAAAATCCCGTCATTAACAAATAGATGGATAATGTGTAGTACATGGAAAAGTCAACAACGCTTTGCGGAGTCAAAAACCATACTCCAAAGGAAATCGGGTAGGATTGCCGCCCAAGCGTGGTAATCATGTTGACAAGATATAACCCTGCAAAAAAGTACACAATGTAGGAAATTGAACCAATCAAGCCTTTTTTGGCAACAAAATCATAGAATTTCATGAGAAGGAATGCTATAAAAATCGTAACGATTGTATAAAGCCATGCAAAACGGTCATGATAATAATACATGATAGTTGTCATTAAAAAGACAGCATACATTTGTACAGGGTCGCCACATACCTTTTTTAAAAATTGTGCAATGGGGTGTTCAGTCCATGTTTTTAATTTTTTCCACATCAAAAAGCACCTCATTTCTGAACGGCATTCATGGCAAAATCTTCATCTAATCGCCAAATTGCATCTGTTGTGGAAAGAATTGCTGTCTGTTCTTCTGTCAATTCCGCCACAACACAAGCAACATACCCCTTATCATGGAGCTGTCTCAATTGTTCCGAAAGAATGACATCTGGCTGTGTGGAGTATACAAGATATGCTCCGGCACGTTCTCCCATCACAGAAAGGTCGATTCGATTTCCATCACTCTGGAAATCTGCCGTTGCAAGTTCCACCGCAGCGGATTCCACAGCATCTTCATTCTCCAGAATCAGGCATTTCCATGCGCCTTCTGAGGCATACCGCAACGAACAGGGAACACCCTGTTTCACCAACAGCGACAAGAACCCAAGCGCACCTTCCATTAAAATTTCACGACGTTTGAGGGAATCTTCATCATCTTCTGGGCGAAAATCAAACACCAGAGCCGGACGAACTGTCGAGACGGCTTCATCCATGCGAACCATTAAACGGTTACGCTTTGCAGAAAGTTTCCAGTTGATACGTTTCAGGCTATCTCCTGCCACATAATCACGATGAATATAACCGGGGGAAGACTGCGCTGTGAAGGACGCTGTTGTTTCTTCCTCTTCTTCATCCATTGTGAGAACGGCATCACTGACAGTATGGAGCATTACTGCCGCACCTGTCAAAGAGGGGATGGAGGGAATCACACCAATTTTGGTAGAATCTGGAATCTGCTTGATGGGAAAAGTGAATAATCCCAAATAATCGGAAATGGTAAGCGTTTCAACTGAAATATAGCCACATCCGGCATATTTTGCCGTCATGCCAATTTCCAGATGGACAGGCTCATCAGAAATCATTGCACTTTGTACCATGCGGGAATCATCTTCCGCAAAATTCAAATCCGGTTTCAATTGTAACCTGACGAACGGAATCGGGAGCTTACTCTCTGAGTAAAAGGTAACATCTGCCTGAAAGTGCCGTCCTTTTGTGAGATAATCGGGGGTTTTGAATTCTGCGTGAATCTGATTAGAAGCCAATTTGGCGAGGAATGCCGAAATCAAAGGGGCAAGTATCAGAAACGCACAAACCACAACACCAATATCAGCATCAAGATAATGCATGAATGTATATGCCATCAATGCCATCATGAGCAATCCAAAAATTGTCTTGAGCCGTTCCAGAAAAACAGCTCCTTTTGTCTGCCGCTTCATCACGCAGGAATGGGGAGTGATTCAAGCAATTGCTGAATCAATGTTTCCGGACTGTTGAGGGCATTCCTGCCCTTGGGGGAAAGTAGAATTCGGTGAGCCAATACCGGCACAGCCAAAGCCTTGACATCATCCGGCGTGACAAATTTCCGCCCGTTCACAAATGCAGAGGCTCTTACCGCCTTAAAGCAAGCAATCGAACCACGAGGGCTAACCCCTAAAGCTGTCATATCGCTTTCACGAGTGGCATGGACAAGGGAAATAATATAATTTTTCACGTTGTCTGCTACCTGAACAGCATTGACTTGTTGTTGCAGTTGGGAAATTTCCTCCGTAGAAATCACCGGCTCGGAAATATTAGCAATGGGATTGCCTTCACCGTTTCTGTCAAGGATGGACATTTCCTCCTGCAAAGATGGATACCCCATGGAAATTTTCATGAAAAATCTGTCCATCTGCGCTTCTGGTAAGTGATAAGTACCATATGTTTCAACAGGGTTCTGGGTGGCAATGACCATAAAGGGGGTGGGGAGTATATGCGTTTGTCCATCAAGAGAAATCTGATGTTCTTCCATGATTTCCAGTAAAGCAGATTGTACTTTTGGGCTTGCACGGTTGATTTCATCTGCAAGCAGAAAATTACAGATTGCCGCACCCTCACGGTATTCCAGTGAACCGTCTTTTTGATTGACAATGGAATAACCAGTAATATCAGACGGCATAATATCAGGGGTCAATTGAATTCTATGAAATACTCCACCAACTGACTTTGATAAAGCCGCTGCAAGCTGTGTTTTTCCAACCCCCGGAACATCTTCTAACAATACATGACCGCCACATAACATGGCTATGATAGTTTGTAAGATGGTTTCATCTTTTCCCACAATGACTTTTGAGGTACTTTGTAGGATTTTCTGAACGTCTTTTTGCATAAAGTCCTCCTTTGGTGAGAATGCCATTGGCATTTCACACAATATATTATACCATATTTTGTAGGATTTGTCAAATGACAAACCATGACAGCTGACTGCACGATGTTGAAAGATTTTTGTGAACTTTTCACGATTTTAATTTATCATAATACAAGACAGCTGCATCAAAAATATTTTTCTTCTTCCAGAGTTTCTGAACTTCTGAATTCAAGCCTTCGGGGGGATTGCCTGCGATAACGCATTTTTGGGAGCGCACATCCATCAATAAGAATAATTCTGCGCCTAATTGCTGTCGCTTTTCTTCCGCAAAGGAAGTGAGTTGTTGTTCAACGGAAATACCCTCTTCCGGTTTAGGGAGTTTTATCATCATAACGGCATAATTGTGACCGGTTTCTTTTGCTTTTTCGGAGAGTGCAATCTGTTCATTGGTTTTGATAGCATCAGCACGGTCAAAGGCGAATTCCGGAATTTGTTCCCCGATTGTCAGTAATGTTTCCAAGGCGGCTGCATAATTTCCTTCCACCAATTGGGGGGTTGCACGGAAAATTTCAGGGGATGGGTCACGCATATCAGAAGCGCAAGCCCCCTGACGGTAAATGAAATCATTTCCGGTATCGTTATTGATAAGCAAGAGAAAACCGCTGGAATCTGTTCCGTAGAGTGTCTGATAATAGCCCTTTGCAAATTCTTCTGGTGTCACTCCGTCAAGATGTGTGGTAATGACAGTGGCGGTATTGATTTGACGAGTGACAGAAAGCCATTCCAGATAATCATTATATTTCTGTGTCACTTCTTCTGAAAAGAGGTGTTCTTCATCAAAAATATGTACATTTCCGGCATTCTCGAACGATTGAATTCGCTCAATGATAATCGGGGGAATGGTTTCAGCTTCCACTGTCTCTGGTGCTTCCTCTGGAATGGAATCAGGAGTTTCCTCGGTATCATTCCCATTTTCCACTTCTTCCGGCTGTAATGCTTTGACCTCTTTGACATTAGGAGTGGACATTTCAGCGGTATCAATTTGTGAAACTTCTCCCATATCACTGCAAGCCGTCAAGAAGATAAGGGAAGCCGTGAGTATTAAAAAAAACTTTCGCATTACTCCTCCTTTGAGGGTTTTACAGAAGCATAAACAGTTTCATTCAAAATTGCAATATTGCTTTCGAAATCCACCTGTAAAGCAGACTGACCGTCAATGGTGACAGGAGACCAAGTGCCATCTGCTGGAATTTGTTGCTGTTTGAAATCATATATCATCATCTGCGGAACACGTAAAGAAAAGAAATATAATTCCTGTGTGGTCATATTGGTTGAAAAATGAGGCATGGCATTGGAAATCATATCGGGAATCGCCGAAACTGCCTTTGTTTTGGCACTTTCCATAATCTGGGTAATAACTTCACGCTGTCGGGATGTGCGCTCAAAATCAGCATTCCCAACATAACGGATTCTTGCATAAGAAAGAGCCTGTTTTCCGTTGAGAATCAATTCTCCGCCTTTATCAAGCAAATCCGCCACGGGGTCATCTCCCATGAGTTCATTGACTTCATTTTTCAAGATATTATTGATTTCTTCGGCTTCTTCGGGAGTGACATCAATTTTCACACCGCCCAAAGCATCAATGACATTGGCAAAGCCGGTAAAGCTGACACATAAATAATCATCAATTCTCACACTGTAATTCTGTTCGATGGTATCCATCAATAACTCTGCACCGCCGAACGAATAAGCCGCATTGAGTTTGTTTCCGCCATAATTGGGAATGTCAACCCATGCATCACGCATGAAGGAAGTTAGATAGACTTCTCCGGTTCGGGAATTGATGGTGAATAGAATCATAGAATCCGAACGACCACGTTCCGAATTCAAATCACGAGAGTCAGTCCCAATCAACAAAATACTTTTGGTATGATTGGTATGTAATGTACCAGAAGTAACCAGTCTTTCACCTTTGGGAACTTTTTCCAGCTTTTTGATGAGGGATAAGGAAATTGCAGAATAAATTGCAAAAATCACGAC
>Ga0326511_10000234_pt1 | contig 46671 bp, 45 predicted proteins | sample 0_2496_0518_D_FD_203701 | JGI IMG/M metagenome (GOLD analysis project Ga0326511, IMG submission 203701) | Bovine rumen microbial communities from UC Davis, California, United States - 0_2496_0518 | ecosystem: Host-associated > Mammals > Digestive system > Stomach > Rumen | place: USA... | reverse complement strand
TGCCGTGGCCAAGGTACTTGTTGAACAGCTTCGTGCGGAACTCGATAGCCATCAGCGCAAACACCAGCTCGCCATCGATCTCGTTGATGATGGTGTGGGGGAGGTTGCTCTGGCCGTTGGCGTTCTTTGCGCGTGCTGCGGCCTCAAACTGGTAGCGCGACAACTGCGTCTTGGGGAATCCGCCACCGTCGCCTGCGCCGTAGTCTGGGTCATTGTAGTCGGTGCCAAGACCTGCGGCATGCGAACCGATGACGCTCTCATTCCTGATACTGCGCAACTGGTTGCTAAGTATGGTGGCGTAGTCGGGACACTCGCCAAAGGCGGGATAGTACTGAGCCTTGTCACCGTCGTACTCAAAGTACTCGTCACTCACGATGTACCGCTCATAGGTGGCGTTTGTACCGCCACAGATGGCATACAGGCCCACAGGCTTCTCGCCGTCATGGGTCACCTGCAAGATGTCGGCTCCGTCGCTGCCGTCGATGACGCTGGCCATGCCGTTTACGTCCTGCCGCCAGTTCAGAGGGTTCAGAAGAACCTTCGTTGCGCCGTTCTTAACGCTCGCAATCTGTAACAGGTTGTGGAAGCGCAACTCGCTCAACAGCTCCGGGTCGCCTATCAGCTGGTGGTAGTCGTTGTCACCGCCTCCGTTACTTGCACCGCGCACGAACTCAATGCCCGTGTAGTGCTTGATTTTTCTCAGTCCGCTGGGGTCGTCAACCGTGTCCAGCAACTGGAGTTTCACTGCTTTCTTTGTCATAATTCACTCTTTTTTGTTTAACACTATGTATAATTACGTATATGTCTCTTTATTCGCCTTCCAGTGCCGTCACGCGCTCGTCAAGAGCGGCGAGAGCACTCTGTATGTCCGTCGGGATGCCTCGGAAGTCCACCGCGCCCTTTGAGTCGATTTCAAACAGGATGTGGCCGTCGCCGTCAAGTATGTAGAAGATGCCGCTCTCGTAGCCCTTGCCGACCACCGTGCAGTTCCTCAACACCACGTTGCCGTCAACGCTTGCGTCACCCTCCACTTCAAGGTCGCCCTCGGTGGCCGCTCCCACACAGAAATGGAAGCGGCCCGAAGAATCGACATAGGACACGATGTTACTCTCGGCATCGGTAATGGCATGTATCATGCCCTCCACATCGTCAGTACGGATGATGCGCTGTAGAGTCTCTACGACTACCTTCTGCGCAAATTTCTCTATCGCGCCCTTCCAGAGGTCGTTGAGGTTGTCAGCGTCCGCGTACTGCTTCTGTTTGTCTATTGCCGTGTTCATCGTGTGCCTTGCTTAGTGGGTCAGGAGGGGTCGTAGGTGCCGTTGATGATGGCAAGGATGGTGGCATCGGGGATGGAGGTCACGTTGCCTGCAACGGCCTCGATGTTCTTCTCCAGCTTGCCCACGGCCTGGTTCAGCGTGTCAGTCGGGGCTACGCTCCCGGTCTGTGCGGCCTTCGCATAGCCTGTCATGGCCGTCACCTCGCCTGCGTTGTGGGTGTGTGCCTCCGGGGTGTAGGCGGCGGGCTTGTTCGTGATGTTAGCCCAGTCCACGGCCTCGGCCAGTGCGGCTACGGCGGCACGGCCAACGCTGTACTCGGTGAATGCGCTCTCGTCGGCCTGCTCGCGTTCGCCTCCCTGTCCGTCATCCTCGCCTGCCAGCTTGCTGTCATCGGTGATGGCATACATCTTGCCTGTCGAGATTACCTTCACGGAGTCGCCCTTCTGTACCTGCTCCTTAGTGAGGGCAAGGCGGGCGGCATCGTCGGCCACCACTACCAGACGGTCGAGGGCGGCATGGGGAAGGTGCTCCAGTGAGACAACGCCTGTGATACCTGCGGCAGGAACCTCGTTAGCCTTGCCGACTACAAGCGTGCCGTCCTTCATCTTCGCTACGAGCAGGTTCAAACCCGCTACGTCAAGAACTTGGATTCCATTCAGTTCTACCATAATGCTTGAATGTTTTTGAAATTGTTAATAAAATAATGTTGCCTATATGCTCTTAGGTTCAGTAGGCAGCGGCTGGGCCGCTGCTTTCCTTCCCCTTAATTGCCGTTGATGATGTCGTTGATGGTGTTGTTACTCATCGTCCGTATCGTCGAGGGGTCTATGCTCGCCGTGTAGTCATATACGGTGTTCATGTTCTCCACCTCCTTCTCTATCCACTTCTGTATGCGGTAGATGTTGTCAGTGTGCCGGAAGTAGCTGATGGGCGAATATGCCGTCACAACTCGCTTGCCGCTGTCCGTGCGGCTGCTTACGTCGATGGTCGGAATATCCTCTACGGCCTCAAACTCATAGAAACCCTGCACGGAGTTAAGACCGAAGAATACATGCTCGCCTTTCAGATAGGCGGCGGTGATGCCCTTATCTTCGTCTATGTAGATGGGATTGCCCTCGCCGTCCTTTTTCACGTTGGCAGGGTCGAACTCTGTCACGCCCTCGGCTATGAATGCCGTCGTGGTCTTTTCCACCGGGTTGCCGTCCTCGTCCGTCACCTGCTGCCAGTGGCTTGTCCTCACCGTGCTCTCGCCGATACAGGGACTTGCGGGCCACTTCTCCCACTCCATAGCGTAGAACGGCTCGCCTATGCGGTCGTACCACCTCTTCACGATGGCGAAGATGTTCGTGGCACTGATGATGCCTGCGTCCATCAGCTCGGCATAGCGGGCTTTCAGCTCGGTTGAGTAGTACATGATGATGTAGCCGTTTGGCAAAGCCATGCTGCTGTTGATATGGCCTGTTAGCGGACTGGTAATCTGGTTGCCTTGGAAGTGACCGCCAAACGACATGTCAACGTCGTAGAGGCCGACAAACCATTTCTTGCCGTCGTAGGTGAACCACTGCCAGTTCTTGGCGAAGCCGTCGCTGTTCTTGATAAGGTCGCTCACGATGATGTAGTCTATCATGTTCTCCACGTCGAAATACTTCTCCCAAGTGCTCTTTATCGCGCTCATGGCCTCGGTGATGTCAACCCAGTAGTCGGTGTCGCTCACGGCATTCCCAGTGTTGCTGCTGTGGATGCTCATGTAGAGCCTGCTGCCGCTGGTCACCCATACGCCCTTGCCGAAGTTCTTGGCCTCATCGTAGTCGCCGCCGTAGCTGTCTATGCTGATGTTGCCGTTGCTGGTGGCCACTACGCGCAACGCGCCAAGTTCGGCCATCCTGTCCGACAGGTTCATGATGGAGTCCTTCACCTTCACCGTGTTTGTGCAGTTCACCCATCCGCACTTCGTCTTGTTCTTGAAGTCGGGGTCTTTGTCGATGTTCTGCTCCTTCTCGAAGTTGATGGCTGGCTCCTTCGTGTTGCCGTCCACCGTGTTTATCATCTGGTGCTCGTCGCCGTTAGCGTCAGTCCAGTCCACCACGGCATTTGCCTCGTAGCCGTTGCCCTCATTGTAGGCGGCATCCCATGCGCCCTTGTAGTTCTCGCCGTCCGTTCCGGCTATCTCGTCCTGCGCCACGTCAGCGTCATACTTGTAGCTGCCGCCGTGAGGGGCTGCGTACACCAGTTTCTTCGGGTTACGCATTTCAAAGCCTGTCCAGCGTATGTTGTTGCGTCCGTTCCACACATACGCTTGATGAAGGTCGCCGTCCAAGTGTATGTGCTTGGGCTTCGACTTGCTCATGTGGTAGTTGTCGCGGTGCTTCTTTATCTGCCAAGCGTAGATGCCGTAGAACTCACCGTTCTGGAACACGATGACCGGGAAGCCTGCGGGGAAACAGCGTGCGCCCGTGTCGTACTGCAACTCGTAATCGTCCTGTATCGGGTTGTTAAACGATTTCGTCGTGGTGCCGATTTTGCTCATGTCTATCAGCATTTTCTTCCAAGGACGGTTGGCACGGTTGCCGCGCGTGTTCACTATCTGCTCATACAGGTCATACGAACAGGGGCCTACGCCTCTGAAGAAGTCGGTGTAGTAGGCTTTTAAGTGCCAGCTGTCCTGTGCCACCCAGTTGCCGATACGCAGTACAAAGGTGTTGTCCTCGTTGAAGTCGCTGCTGGCAGGACTCTCGTTGAAGAAGTCAAGGGCGATGTTCTTCTTGATGAATCCCATTGAGCTGTTGCCCTGTGCCGACATCAGCGTCCACTTCTTGAAGTAGTTGCCCTGCATGTCCCAGAACTCCACCTCGGTCGGGAGGTTATAGTTGACACCCTCAACAGCCCCGCCCCGGCCTGCCTTGCTCAGGTTCGACAGGTTGTAGCCGCTCAGTATGTTCACAACGGCATAGCGGGGTTCGGGTATCTGGAGGAAAGTCTTGTCGGAGAAATCGATCTTGGTCTTGAACTCGTTGTTCTTGATAAGCAGCTCCAGTGCGCTCATGCGCTCCTCGGCTCTCTCAAACCTCCGCTTGGTCTCTTCTGCCTCTCCCTTGGGGATATACACATCACCGCTGTAGAACACGCCGAATACGATATGTCCGTCAGCGTCCTGTATCTTGTAGATGAACTCCTGTTCCTCCGCGTCCTCGGTCATCCACTTCTGCCCCGTCAGCTCGGCTATCTGCTCGGCCAGTTCCTTCGGAAGCTCAAACTTGCTCACACAGAACGTGCCGTCCTTCCTGATGCCGAACAGCAGGTTGCCCGCGCTGTCGGTGCAGGCAAACAGGTAGTCGATGCTCTTGAACTGCTCCACCGTCACCACGCCCTTCATGCCGTTCACCATCACGCGCCCCTTGTGGTCAACGCCGAACATCACGTTATTCTCCGCGTCGGCCAGCACGTAGGCGTAGTCATCGCTCTCGATAATCTGGAACGAGGTCATGCCGTCCAGCCGCTTGTTCAGCGCAAGTATCGCGGCCTGCGCCTCGGCGGGAATGCCTCGCGGCTCATACACCTCGCCACTCTTCCTGATGCCCCACACGATGTTGCCCTTCGCGTCACAGATGGCGTACAGGAAACTCCCGTCATCGTAGTCCTCCAAGGTGTGCAGCCTCTCCAGCCATGCCCTCACCTCTTCGGGGATGCCCTTCTCTTGGAACACGCTGCCGTCCCTGCGGATGCCCCATAGCAGGTAGCCCTTCGCGTCACAGATGGCGTACAGCCATTCGTCAAGGTCTGTCTTGTGATACACGCTGTTGAATACCTCCAGTGCCTCCCTCGATGCCTCCGTCTGCTGGCGGCTCTCGGTGGTGGCTCGCTGTGCGGCCTCGGTGGCGGCTTCCGTGGCGGCGATGTCCTCGTCAAGGTGTGCCAGCTTCGCGTCAAGGTCATCGATGCCTCGCGCGTCAACAAGGTACAGCCACTTGTCTGCCTCTTCGGCAAACGATTCTCCTGTCACGAAGTCATCCTTGGCGATTACCCAAGACTTGCCTATCTGGCATCTGTCCTCCTTGCGGACTTCCATCCCCGGAGTCCATTGCCCTCGGTCTCTGAAACCTACTAATCCTAATACCATATCTCTGTCATTTTTTAAATTATATGTTTAACTTCGTCCCGTAAACGGCTGCTACAGCCGTCCCCTATATGGCAAACAGCATATTCTCCTGCATCGTGAACATCGGCCCTTTGTACCCGCTGGGATAGTCCACGTTCAGCGTCATCTGCTCATGGTCTATCCAGAACCTCGGAAGCCGCGTCTGCCGTCCACGGTACACAAGTACGTTGGTGTCCTGTAGCAGGTACGCGCTCGCCTCGCCTGCGGGCAAGGGCTGGCCGTGTACAAACGCGCCTTGCAACTCGCCTGTCTGAGGCTCATGGATGATATAGATGGTATCGTCACCCTGCGGCCTCGTCTGGTACTCTTCCCATGTCAGAACCTCGATAACGCCCCTGCCTATCTTCACCGTGCCGTCCTTCCTGATGGCGAATAGCACCCGGTCAAGCGCGTCGGTGATGGCGAAGGCGTAGGTGTCGCTCTCCACTATCTGGTATCCCGACAGTTCGTCAAGCCTCAGCCTCACCTCGTCGCTCATGCCCTTGTTGTACACCACGCGCCCGCTCCTGTCTATGCCGAACAGCAGCGTACCCGCTGCGTCCTCGATGGCATACAGGTAGTTCTCGTCCTCTATCAGATGCCAGCCGCCGTCCCTGCCGTCTATGCTCAGTCCGTTGGTCAGCACGGCATGACCCTTCCTGTCAAGGCCGAAGAGCAGGTTGCCGCTCGCATCCACGATGCCGAACAGCCATTCCTCGCTGTCCGTAATCTGCCAGCCCTCCAGCTCCTTGAAGCGTCGAGCCACTTCCTCCGGGATGCCCTTCGGCTGGTAGCACTCTCCATCCCTTCTGATGCCCCAAAGCAGGTTGCCGCTCGCGTCAACGATGCCGTAAAGCCATTCCTCGCTCAGTACGTGTGCGCCTCTCAGCTCCAAGATGCTGCGCCACCTGCCTAATTCGGGCGTTGGCTCGTTGTCGCCGTGCCACCTGTACCATGAGTCGGTGTCATACACGTACTTCGTGAAGCCGTCGGGGATGCTCGTCTCGTCGGTGGCCTTCAACTCTTCAAGGCTCTGGCATTCCTGCCGCAAGTCAAGCCTGCGCTTGCCTGCATACTTGAAGGCATCAACTACCTCGATGCCACCGCCTTTGATGTGTCTCTGTTCCTCTGCCATAGCAATTTACTGGTATATCTGTGTTACGTTGTCGGCACTCACGGCCACCGTCAGCACGTAGCAGTTGTACGCCACGCCCTCTGCGTCCACCGTCACCATGCTGTAGCTCTCCGTCACATCATAGCCGTTGCCGTCCTTGATGACCGTCAGCAGCCCGAACGTGGCGGGATAGCAGTAGGCGATGTGCCTGTTGTGGAAGGCAAGGCCGCTCTTCGTCAGCCCGCGACCTGCCAGTATGTTCTTCGTCAGCCCCTTTATCACGGCTCCCGCCTGCTCCGTCTGCTGCAATATCATTGCAGCCTCATCCGCGCTCAACGTGCCGAAGTACGACGGATAGACGCTCTTCACCGTGGCCGTAGCCCGCCTTGTCATCTTCTCGTAGGTGGCCTCATAGGTGAAGCTGTAGGTGGATTCCTCCGTGGGATGCAGTGTGGCGGTGGCTCCGCTGCCTGTCACGGCCTGTCCGTTCACCGTCTGGCTCTCCGGGCTGACGGCTGCGCCCTTGCGCTTCGCCGTCCATGCCAGCGTCACCGTGCTGTCCGTATCGATCTCAACAGCCGTCGGCCTCGCGCTGATGCCCACCTCAAAGGGCCAGATGGCTTGCTCCAGCCGCTCTATGTCCGCATCGTGTTTCTCTTCCAGCTCGTCAAGCATACCTTCAAGTTCGGGGATGGCTCCCGGCTGGATATGTTCTCTCACCACCGCATGCGGCGCAATCTGCTCCGTCCCTACGGCCTTGTCGCCTATCTTCTCCGTCGTGACGGCCTTGTCGCCAATTTTTTCTTCCGTGACGGCTCCATCTTCTATCTTGTCAGTCGTGACGGCCTTGTCGCCCAAGGTGCGCTCGCTCACGGCTCCATCCTCAATCTTTCCTTCCGTCACGGCCTTGTCGCCCAAGGTGCGCTCGCTCACGGCCTTGTCGCCTATCTTTTCTTCCGTGACGGCTCCATCTTCTATCTTGTCAGTCGTGACAGCCTTGTCACCAATTTTTTCTTCCGTGACGGCTCCATCTTCTATCTTGTCAGTCGTGACGGCCTTGTCGCCCAAGGTGCGCTCGCTCACGGCTCCATCCTCAATCTTTCCTTCCGTCACGGCCTTGTCGCCAAGGGTGCGCTCGCTCACGGCCTTGTCGCCTATCTTATCTTCCGTCACGGCTCCGTCATCAATCTTCTCTGTCGTGACGGCCTTGTCGGCTATCTTCTCAGTCTTGATGCTCTTGTCGGCCAGCTTGTCAGTCGTGATGGCTTCGTCGGCTATCTCCGGCGTGCAGATACGCATGTTGGTCTTGTGGTACTGCTCCGTGTCAACGTCGTAAGTCCAAATGTAGCCGTAGTGGTCAACCCTGTAGGCATGCTTTGCCCAGTCAATGGCCCGCTTGCTCTCGCGTAGAAGGTTCTCGCATTCCTCGCGCTGCGTCTCGGTCAGCTCCTTCAGCCGCGTGATGGTCTGCGCCTGTCGCCCTGTGGTGTTCTCCAGTTCGTTGATGACCGCAATGGCCTGCTCCAATGTCTCTATCTGCTGTGCCATATACTATTGTTATAATGTGGATAATGTCTTGAAGTGCTCGGCTGTGTCGTGCTCCTTCTTGCCTTCCAAGAAGATGCTCGCGGCCCTGTAGATGATGTTTTTCTCCGTCTCAGCGCGAAGGGCGCATGTTATCTTGCCGTCGGCCTCGCTCCATGTGGGGACATAGCTTAGATGCTCCAGTTCCTTGCTTGCGCTGCCGGGCCAGTACCTCACGATGCGCTGGCCGCTCGCGTCGGTGTCAAGCATCGCCTTGGGCTTCGTGTCCGTCCCTCGGCTCCACTTGCTGCGCTGCCGCTTCTCTTCGTCGCTGCCTGCGTCTATCAGCTCGTACAGGGTTCCCTTCCAGCCACCGACTTTCATATCAAGGAAACGTAGAAAATCGTCGGGCAGCACTATCCAGCCGTCGCCCATCGTGCCTTGCTCTCTGCTCCATGCGGGCGTGCTGCTGCTGGGCTTGCACACCGATGGGATGACAAGCAGGGGCGGCAACTCCATCAGCAGGCTCTCAACGCTGTGCCGTAGGGCCTGTGTCAGCTCCGCGTCAACGTCCGACGCGAAATCATCGTCAAGCGTCCCCTTCACGTCATCGATCGCCGTGCGTATCTTCTCTACCGTGTCCTTGATGTTGAGTGTCATTTCTTGTTATATTTGATGGTTAGCCCTGCTTCCTTGGCTACCTGCTGTAGCAGGATGGGGTTCTTTACTGCGTCCTTGCCAATGCCAAGACGCTTCATGACGGCCTCACGCGCCTGTGTGAAGTTCTCGGCTTCTATCACGTTGGCTGCGTCGGTCTCGCCCGGCGGGGTTTCGGGGGTCGGCGGCTCCTGCCCTTCCTTGCCCGTGTCCTGTGGCTGCTGTGCCGCCGTGCCTTCGGCTCTTCCGGCGGGTTTCCTCACCTGCTTGGCGGGTTTCTTGTCCTCCTGTATGAACTCGGTGATAACGCCGCGCTTGTACATGGAGTGACGCTTGATGGCTGCGGCCACCTTCTCGTCGGTGGTGGAGAAATTGCTTGCGCCCCACTGGCTGCGCTCGCCGAACTGCACTAACTGCGTCCGTCCGTCAACCACGATGTGGAATATCAGTTGCCTTTCGGCTGAGAATATATGTTGTGCCATAATGTTGAGGTTTTGTTGAAGAGCGGCCCGCCAAGCCTTGAAAGGAGGAGTTTGAATAGACTCAGCGAGCCGCCTGTGGTTCAGTACACGGCGGCAGTGCCGCCGTCCCTGTGTTTATGCTGCTGCCGCCACCTCGTCAGTCACGCCAAGGCTCTTGTCGAAGTCCGGGCGGCTCACGCGGGCATGTGCGTTCGGGAAATAAAGCGTCCAGCAAGAGAACTCTTCCATCACAACGGCATGGCCGTTGCGGATGAACAGCTCTTTAAGGTCGTACTCCTTGCGAGACCAGTCGCCAAACACCCACTTCTCCAAGTAGCGGGGGTCAAGCAGGAAGGCACAGCCGCTCATGCCCATGTAGTTGAAGGCATCGTGGCGGTATATCATAATCTTCGTGCCCATGCTGCTGAAACTCTCAAAGTCCAAGTGCCAGTCCTGGTAGTTGCTCTCGGTCTGCATGATGATTCTGCGCTGGCTCTTCAGGTTGCTCAGTGCCATGTAGATAAGGTTATCCACAAACAGCAGCTTGGTGCGGCTTCCGTTGCCTGCGTCCTGTATGCACTGGTGGACGAAGTTAGTCAGCTCCTTCTCGCTGATGGCATACTCATACACGACCTTCTCCACGCCGTTTATCTTCACCTTCACGGGTATCTGCTTGCCGTCCTTGTCAAGTTCCATCTTGGGTTGCCAGTGGCCCAGCTCAATGTCTTTGCCTGCCTCCCAGTAGATACCGCCAGTAGTGTACACGTTGCCGTTCTTTCCGTAGCGGGTGACGCTCTTGATACCGAAAAGGCCGCTGCGCTCTATGCCGTCGCGCATATCGTCCATGGCGACGCGCTCCTGCTTCGAGAAATCCCAGTCCACCACCTTCGTACTCATGCGCTCTATCACGCTTTCTTCGGCCTGCATGATGAATCGCTGGCAGTACTGCTCGCTCGACTCCGGCAACTCGTAGTAGCTCGCGGTCTCCACGTCCTTCTCGCCTGCCGCACGGCCAAGGCGCAACATAAGGCTTCCTTCGGGAATGTCGGGCAAGTCCCAGCGGTTGCTGCGCCGCTCGTTCCGCTTGCCGTTGATGGCAATAACGATAGGGTTCAGCGTGCCGTCCTGCTGCGCCACGACTCTTACCATCAGCGGTCTCAGCGTCTCGCGGGTAGTGCCGTCATCCTTGTAGCCCATGATTTCGGGGAAGATGATGGTGTCCATCGAGTCAAACACGCTGTTGTCGAGTGGGGCGATGGCGTGCGCGTTGCCGTCGGTGGTGGCCGTGATGGCGGTCTGGATGGTGCTCTTGATGGGCCGCTGGCCTATCTGGTAGTACTTCACCCGGATGTCGATACTCTTGTTCGTGCGCTGGCTGCTGCGGAGTATCTGGTCAACGGGGCAGCTCTCCAGCTTCATTTCAACAATGTGCTTGTTGATTTGCTTCACGTAGAAGTCGAAATCCTTAACGTCGCCTTCGCCTCCCTCACCTTCCATCAGTGCCTGTGCCTCGGTGCGGGTGTGGTCGCCTGCAACTCCCTTACCCGGACCTGCGTCAAGGTTCCCCACGGGGTGGGTGATGGCCGGGTCATCGGCGGCGGCGAATGCGCTGCCGCCGGAAAGAATCATGGCAACTACTGCCACCATGAATCCAAACCATTTTCTGAATTGTTTCATTGTTCTTGTTTTTTTAAATGAATACTATTTATAATTGCTCTCGCTTATCGTCTCTGAGGGACGTACCACTCTCCAAGGTTCCCCGTGGCTTCCAGCACGTCCTCGGTCGTGGTGCGCGTCCGCGGCCCTCTCACCGCATAGCCCGCGCCGTCCATCCTTCCGTAGGGTATTGCCTTCATGTGCTCGGATTGATTAGTATTTGCTCATGCGCTCCAGTGCGGCCAGCGTCGGGTCTTTCTTCTTCTCGACGCTGGTGGGCGTACCGCCACCGCTGCCTACGTCGGCGGGCATGCTGCGCCTGCGGCCCTGCTCCCTGCGGAACATGTCTATCTTCTCGTTCTTGCCACGCTTGTAGCCCTTGTCCTCGGCCTCCGTCATCTTCAAGTCCCAGTCCTTTATCTTGAACAAGCGCAAAAAATCCTCCTTCTTCAGCTCAAAGTCACGGGCGCGTCGGATGAAGCCGTCCTTCGGGTCGTAAATCCAGTCTATCAGGTCTTTCACCTGCTCGGCCTTGTAGCCGCTCTCCTGTATCGCCGCGTCCAGCTCTGCGTCCTCGGCCTCTATCAGGCCCGCCATCCTCTGCTGGAAGGCTTCATCGTCGGCCTTCTGCTTCTTGCGCTCGGCCTCGCGCTGTGTGCGCTTGGCTTTCGCGCCCTCGTTATCCTCCATGTAGTCCAGCAGGTAGTCGATGTGCTGGTCAAGCAGGTACTCGTCCAAGTTGAAGTCGCTGCCGTCGGGGTTCTTGCCGCTGATGATGCCGTTAAGCATCTCCGGGGCGATGTCGTTGCCCGCGATGGTCTCGTTCAGCCGCTTGCGCTGGGCCTCGGCCTCGTCGCCGCGCTCCAGCCCCGCAAGTGCCTCGCCGTACATGGCCTCATCGTCATCTACGTTGAAGTCGGGGTTGGCTCTTTGGAAACGCTGCGCAAGCCGCTGTCTGTTTGTCAATTTCTCTTCTGGCATATTTTCTCGCTTTTTGTTCAGTAAGGTGCGGTATTACCGCGCCCAAGTGTTATTTTTCGCAAAAATACACCTCTTTTCCCATAATCAAACCATAAAATATAAATTATAATTGTTAAATTTGCAAAGCGTACTTGTTAAAATGAAGCACAAAGGGAGTATATCACAGGTCAATATTGCCCGAAACCTCATGGCCGAACGGCTCTTCCGTGAGGCCAAGCGTGTCGCGTCATGGCCCACCAACACGATGCGCCTGTGCGAGATTGCGGCAAACCTGCCCGTGCGAGAATTTTACATTGCGGAGGAAGCCGCGCTGGCATATATCCGAAAGCGGATTAACACGGGGGTCAGTCCTTCGTTCGTAACGCCATACAAGCAGAGGCTCTACGATGCGCTCTTTGAGCGTGTCCGCGAACTGCAACAGCAGGACAGATACGCCGACGGGCCGCTTACGGTGGTGGTGGCGGCGGCTCTCGCCTCGTCTGCACCCTGTCTCGGTGTCACGCCACGTAGTCTCTACCTGCTCATCACACATAAGAAGTACAAGAAGAAGGGAAAGAAGGAATGAAGCGTCTATATCTCACAGCGTCCGCCTGCCTGCTCATGGCCTGTCTGATACCTGTATCACCGTCGCTGGCCGTCGTGCCTGCCGCTTCCACGGCTGGCTCCCATTTCCTGTATATGTTCGCCCACGTCTCCTTCCTCCACTGGCTCATTAACGCCTGGTCGCTGCTGGTCATCCACAACCTCCTGCGCTGGCATCGACTCCTTACGGCCTATACCTTGGCCGTCTTGCTATCCTACGTACCTGCTGCCGTGCCAGCGGATTCTCCCGCTGGTGTCCTCGGCCTCTCGGTCATCACCACTTTCTTTTTTGGCTTCCTCACGCCCTACTACTGGAGGCGCAACAGATCGATACCGCTCATGATGATAGCCCTCATCCTTATTGGATGCTTCATTCCCGGTGTGGCTGCTGCCTTCCACGTCATACCCTTCACCGTCGGTATGGCCTACTGGCACATCGAGGGCCGCGTCCGCTCCTTCCTTCACTTCATCAGATAGCCTATGCCTGTAGCTGCGACGAAGAGACAACCGCAAATGCCAAAAAGGCTTCTTGCCGAAATGCTGGCTAAGAACAACGCCCGACTGCGGACGCTCTTCACCCGCTACGACCCCATGACGGGAAAGAACGCGCCGGGCAAGCGGTTCCGCTGCGTACTCTCCGACTTCATGGGCGGCAAGGAGCTGTGGCTTCCCCTGCCAATGCTCCGCTCACGCTTCATCCGCGCCCTCATCAACGCTGGCTCCATCGATGCCTATATCCGTCAGTACATGTCCGATGGTTCGGTAGGCCGACGTAGTGCGTCGGCTTCAATACCCGCCAGCTCCCGCGCCCGCGAGGCCGTCGTGCGCCGTTTCTGCCGACTCCGCTGTAAGCACGATTTCTGCTTCTTCGCCTATGCCTACGCGCGTATCAAGAACAAGGAGGGCGGCGAGGATATTCCCTTCTACCTCCGTCCCGCACAGATTAAGGTGCTGAAGGTCTTTGAGCGGCTGCGGCTGGAGGGCAAGCCCATCAAGGTGTTCTTGCTCAAATGCCGCCAGTGGGGCGGCTCCACGCTCACGGATATATACATGGCATGGATAATGATTTTCTGGAAAACCCACTGGAACTGCAACATCGTGGGCCACCAGTCCACTTCATCCATCACCGTGTTCAACATGTACGAGCGGCTTATAAACTCCATACCGCTGTGGCTCTTCTACAAGACGGGCGAAGAGTACCCGGAGGACGTGCGCAAGATTCGCAACGACTCCAAGAACCCGAATATCAAGTACCTCGTACCGCGCTCGTGCAAGATTCAGACTGGCTCCGCGCTCAACCCGGAGGCGGCTCGCTCCGATGACGTGGCAATGGCGCACATCACGGAAGAGGCTTTCTTCCCCAATACGGAAAAATGGACTCCCGCGCTGGTGGTCAAGTCGGTCATATCGCCCATCCTCAACATGCCGCACAACTTCATCGTCCGCGAGTCAACGCCCAACGGCATGGAGAATGAGTTTCACGATGAATGGGTTCGCGCCAAGTCGAAGGACAAGGAGGGTAGGCCCCTGTCATCCTACCTCCCCGTGTTCGTGGCTTGGTTCGAGATTGAGACCTACACAAAGCGCATGACGGAGGACGAACGCGCCGACTATATCATCTACCTGTGGAGGCATCGCAACGACAAGACAGGCCCCGGCGCGTACCTCTGGCACTTGTTTGAGATTGGCGCGTCGGTGGAGGGCATCGCTTGGTACGAGGAAAAGATGAAGGACTACACCTGCATCGAGGACATGCAGCAGGAATACCCGTCCGATGACATCGAGGCGTTCAAGTACAGCGGTAAGGCGGTGTTCGACATCTACAAGGTGGAGAAACTGCGCATGGACTGCGCCGACCCCATATTCATAGGCGACATCGAGGGCGACAGCTTCAACCCCTCCATCAAGGCCGAAGTGACCGACGATTCGCCCTCGGCAAAGTACGAGAAGTATGCCTGCATGCGTAACCTGCGGCTCATGGAAATGCCCGGAGGCCCCTTCCGCGTGTGGGACATGCCCGACGATTCGGAAGAGGTCAGGCACCGCTATCTGGTCTCGGTTGACATCGGAGGCTCGCACAGGACATCGGACTGGACGGACATCGTGGTGTTCGACCGCTACGACTGCATGTATGGCGGCGTGCCTGCCGTGGTGGCCGAATGGCACGGCCACTGCGACCCCGACCAGCTGGCCATGCGCTGCGCACAGATAGCGCATTTCTATCAGGATGCCTTCCTCGTCGTGGAGAACAATACGCCATACTCCAAGATGAACGATACCGACGGCGACGTGTCGGAGCTGTTCTTCCCCATCCTCGTGCCGCTGTACGACAACCTCTACAACAGCAGCCACTCCAAGCTGCTGAAACACCGTCAGAAGGAACTAAAGTACGGCTTCAACACCAACCGCTCTACGAAGGTGGCAATAGTCAAGTTCCTCGCGGCCACCATCCGCGACCGTAAGTATGTGGAGCGCGAGGAAGAGACGCTGGATGAATACGCCTACTTCATGCAGTACCCTAACGGCCAGTACGGCAACGTGCCGGGCAAGCACGATGACCGCGTGATGGCGCGTGCCATCGGCCTCTACGTCGAGCACGAAATGCCAGTACCCGAAATCATTGAGCGAAAGACGAAGGAACAGCTGGAGCGCGAACGCCTGCGAAGGCGAAGGCCCAAGGCTCCCGAACTCGTCGGCGGCTGATGTTCAGTAAACGGCGGTATTACCGCCGCCCCCATATATAATCCCACCGAAAAATTGTAGTTTTCACGATATAATAATCTCAAAAAGTTGTATTTATGAAATTCAAGGAAAAAATCAAAGCCGTCCTCTTCCGCATCTACTACCCTTACATCGTCCGCAAGGAGAAGTACGCCGCCGTCAAGATGTGGCGCGAGGGTGTCCGTGAGTGCGAGAAGATGTATAGCGAAATCGGCTCGCCCCGTGTCTATCTGCTCTTCGACGCAAAGCACATGGTATGGTCGCCGATGACCTACGAGCCTAACAAGAAGTACAAACCCTCGCTGCGCATCCTGCGCCGCATGGGGAAGATGCACGGCATGCAGTCCGTCAACTCCGTGGAGCGCATGAAGCAGGTTTCCTTCTACTACACACCCTCCAAGTGGGGTGCGCTCGGCTGTGCGGAGGATAACCGCGTGCGCGAGGAAAAGCTGCGCCAGTGGCTCAACTACTACATGCTGCGCCTCTCTGTACCTATGAGGAAAGTCCGGGAGTACCAGCAATCACGCCGCCCCCGGTGTCAGTCCCGGCCTGTATGAGCCTGTTGGCTCCGTTGTCGCGGCTGTTGCTGTCTGCCGTCGTGCTTGCTGCATTCCCGGCTGGTACGGGTGCTGTGCCTCCCATAGCGGCCTGCTGCGCCTGCATCATGGCCTGCTGGGCTTTCTCGGCCTTGTGCTCTTCCCAAGCGCGTTTCAGCTTGTTCGTGTCGCCGAAGTCGGCCACGTCGAGCATCTGGCCGAACGAGATTTCATCCTTCTGGTAGCCTTGGAAGGCCAAATCCTTCATCTGCTCGCGGATGACCGTGCTGTTCATGTCGAGCGTCAGGGCCATGTCAAAGTCAACGTCGCCCATCGTCTCGCGGTCGTAGTACTGCTTCACGTCCTGCCCGGTTATCTTCACGCTCCTGCGAGAGGTGTAGAAGCACTGCATCGTCCATACCTGCTTACGCGCCACTCTCAGCTCGAAGTTGTTGAACGAGCCTACGTAGTCGGCTACGCTGGTGGCCGCGCCATCCTTCTCCATCCTGTAGCGGCCCTCGCTGGTGTTGCTGCCTACGTGGATGCCCTGCATGGCGGGCTGTACGCCGCTCTGCGCCGTCACCAGGTCGCGGTCTCTCTGTAGCAGCAGCTCCACGCCTGCGGGCATGCTCTTGTTCATGATTTGCTGCGGGGGGTTACCGCCGTTCTTGCTGGTATAGACGATGATACCGTCCACCTTCACGTACTGGTCGGCTATCTCGTCTATGTCCATCTTGTCGCTCAGCGCGTCCTCGTCGATGGCCAGTGCGCCCTTCGCGCTGTTCATGATGATGAAGTCCAGCAGTATGTTGTCGTGGTTGTACTGACGCTGGCGGTCTATCAGCCTGTCAACGAAACTCCTTATCTCGCCCTGTATGCAGGGGTAGGCAAGGAACACGTAGGGATGGTAGTAGAACGAGTAGCCGTCCCGTATCACCTTGTAGGGGCTGATACCCTCGTCCAGCAGGTAGCCGTTGGGCGACAGCATCCTCCAGTACCATATCTCTTCAATGCCTGCCTCGTACTCTATCAGCTCCAGCTCTTCTTCCGGCACGTACAGGCGGGGGTTCCCCGTTTCGTCGAGCATGGGCAGGCCGTCCTCGTCCTTCATGATGTTGTTCTGCCTGCGCTGCTCGTTCTCGGCATCGATCGCGGCCTTCTCTTCCAGCTGGCGGTAGCCCGCGCTGGCGTTCAGTCGGTCGTGGCACCATAACGCCCTGTTACGCTCCAGCGTCCACACCTCTATGAATCGGTACTTGCCTATCACGCTGCTGTGGTAGAAGTCATCAAGGTGCGCCGTCTGGTTGCTCCCGGTGTCGTTGTAGCCCTGCACGTACCTGCCTGTCTTGGCGGCGGTGTATATCTGCACCAGCCGCGCCTCGTCGCCGGGCTTCCTCACGAAGGTCTTTAGCATCTGCGGCCATGTCACGTCGTGCGCCTCGGCGATGAACTCGATGTCCTCCAAGTCCTTCCTACCGAATACGGGGATGGCCAGCTTGAACTGGTCAACGGTGTCGATGTACACGTCCTCGCGTCCGTTTCTAAACGCCCACTTCACCTTGTCGCCGATGAAGCCCAGCAGGGCATGGTTCTCAAACTGGTCCGCGTCGTGCTCGGCACGGTTGTTGTTGTTGTTGTTCTGCCTCAGCATCTCGTTGAAGATGGCGGTGTAGTCGCTCTCCCCGCTGTCAACGGCCTTCACCGTCGGCGACATGTACTGCTGCCTCACCGTTCCCTTCAGACTTATCATCTTGTCCGTGATGATGTCCGCGCTCAGTGCGGCCATGCCCTTCATCTCCATATAGGTCTTCACCGTCACCGTCCGTCCGTTATACACCACGGTGTCGTTCAGCTGCCGCCCCATATAGTAGTCGAGGTCTCTTATCCACTTCTTTCTCAGCGTACGCATGTTGTCGTAGTAGTGCGCCGCCGTCTGCACCAGCTCCGTGTATTCCATGGAGTTGTTGAAACGCTGGTGGTTGTAGCCCTGTGTCGCCCCGATGCCGCTTTCCCAGTTGCGGGTGGCATCGTTCTGCATGTTCCTGTCTCTCTTGCTCATATCGCTGCCGTTCTATTTTGTGGCAAAGATAGCACAAATAGGAAAATACGCTGCCATAAAATAGAAATTTGCTATTTTATGGTTTTCCTCCCGTCTTTTTTCACTATCTTTGCCGCAAATCGTTCAGTATGCCGACGTATCACGTCGGTCTAATAGTCGTTTATATGGCAAACAAGAAGGTAAAAATCACAGAGTGCTGCGTCATCACCAGCGATGACAAGGGCCAGCGGTCGCTGGTCGGCAAGGCGAAGGAGGCTCTTACGACGCTCTCCAAGAACAATATCGACGTTACCATCTTCCTTGAATCTACGGACAAGGAGGCCGCTGAGAAGTTCCTCAAGGAAAACAACGTACCCTTCAAGGCACTGCTCTCAGCCGATGACTACAAGGAGGGAGGCGTTCCCAAGTTCGATGCCTGCATCATCGGCGACACCAACGTAGTGCTGCTGCGTAACGACTGGCAGTGGGCACTATCCGAACTGGTCGATAAGCTCTACGACAACTCGGAGCGCAAGCCTCATCCCTCCGAACAGCAGAAGATGGATGACAAGTTCAAGGAGTACAAGCATTGGGCCGACGAGGCCAATAAGAGCCGTGCCAAACGCGGCCTCACCGAGGCTTCACCTGCATAAAGAATGTATTATTATATAAGATTAGTTAGTAGTTTGTTTTTCATAGGCAGTTAGTGTTTTAAGGTTAGGAAGATTGTAAAGCAATCCGGCTCCAAGCGTGGGGAAATCTTTTTTGGTCATACGAATTAGAAGATTTAGGGTTAATAGAAACAAAGATAAGGGTCTGCTGGGAAGCAGGCCCTTATTCCGTATCGTCAAGTAAACGGCGGTAGTACCGCCGTCCACCGCGTCACCTCGGAGGCTGTACGTGGTCTATCTCGGTCTGTGCCTGCTGCCTGATGTGGCGTATCTGCTCCATCACCTGTGCGTCGTGGCCGCGTCCAAGTTGCTTCTTCAGCTGGTTCATGCTGTAACGCGCCTTGTTGGCAATGCCGTTGATTTCAAACCATGCACCGTACATACGGGACATCTGAGCCTGCTCCTGCGGGTTTTCACAGGTCTTTACCTTGTCAACATAGCCCTTCGCCTGCTTGGCTATCACACTCAGCCTATAGTCATCCCTCACGTCATCGCTATGACACAGCTCAATATATCTCTCGCTGTCCTTCTCGGCTACGCCGTCGCCTTGCAGGAATGCGTCTATCTTCTCCTGCGCGTCATCACGGGTGAAGGTGTGATAGTTGCTCTCGGCAAGGTAGCCGATTATCTTATTACGCAATGCGGCCTTCTCGCTGTAGCCGTTATCAGCTTCGTCAAACTTCTCCATCGCGGTTTGCAGATCGATTACACCGTCCTGCATTTCCTTGCGCTGGGTGGCCTTGATGGTGCTGATGGCGGCACGTAGGCATTTCTCCGCGTCGATGCCGTTCATCACGGCGGCATTGTAGGTGCGGGTAACGCCCTCCATGTCGCCTGCAAGGATGAAGGTCTTGAAGAAGTCAACGGTCTTGTAGCGGGTAAAGCCTTTCTGGCTCGGCATCAGCAAGTCCATAGCCTTAAACTCCTTGTCTGCCTGTGTAGGCACGCTGAACGGGAGGAAATGGCGGGCGTTCATAGCAAGCACGCCAACTTCCTTGCCGTACTTCTCCTGTATCTCTTCGATGTCCTTGGAGTTGTTGAAACCCCACACACCCAACGCGCCCAAGTTGTCGCGGGTCAGTCCTATCATCGGGTTGGCCTTGCCCATCATGCGCTCGATAAGCGGGGTGGGGAACTCTACGCCCTTCCTGCCCATGAACATTTCGGGGAACTCTCGGAACTGCTTACCCCATCTGACGTAGGTCTCGGTGCCGTCCTGGTATCTGCCCATGAAGAGGTGGGTCTGCTGCCCAAGGCTGTTGCCAAGCATCGTGTAGTCGTACCACTTCATGCCGTCGGGGTAGGCCAGCTCGTAGGGGGATTTGTAGTCGGGGAACTGCTTGCGCATTTCCTCGGCCTTCGCCTTCTCTTCTTCCTCGTCCTGCGCTCTGAATACGGCGTTGAGGGCGTTCATCATCGTGTAGAAGAAACCGCAAACGCCTAAGATGTAGCACTGCTTGGCGTTCTTGCTGCGGAACCGCCTCAACTCGTCACGGGGGATATTGGCACCGAAGGCGCGTCTGATGTTGTCGGCATTGTAGCGGAGGTAGTTCAAGAAACCGCTCTCGCTGTAAAGACTGCCGAAACCGAAGTTGGCGAAGAAATGACGCTGGGTACTCAACAGCCAGTCGGGCGACAGGAAGGCACGGCGCATCCACTTCAACAGGGCGGGGCTGACGTTAAGCAGCTCCCAATACTGCCCGCCGAAGGTGTCGTTGACGTACTGCCCGGCTTCGTCAAGCAACTGCTCGCGCTGCTCGTCACTCAGCCCTTCCTTCTTCACGCGCTGGTCTATCTGCTCGGCGAACATCTTGAAGCAAGCTATCTTCAATCCGTCATGCAGGTAGTTCCACAACACGGCATCCATACCCTTGTTTATCATGTCGAGGGCAAAGGCAAGGGGGGTTGCGGCTGCACCTGCTACCTTCTTGCCTGCGTTCTCGGCATCGTACCATTCCTTGACCTTCTTCCTGAAGGTGGCGGTAATGGCGTTAACGTCGGCGGCGGCATAGTCCTCGGTGGCTCCAAGCTGCACAAGGTGGCTGGCGGCAAACTTGAAATCCTCGGGATGGGCATAGGCGGGAAGGGTGCCTTGCTTGATGAAGGAGTCGTAGATGATATACTCAAACAGGGCCTTCATGGCTCGGTCGGGGCGCATCTGTGCCATCGCTACCTCGGTCAACGCGCCCATGTGGAAACCGCTGATGCTTAGTTGTATCTTCTTCATCGTACTGCCTGTAAGGTCGTAGCCCTTGCCTAACTTACTCAGCCAGTCGGCTACGTCGGGGGTGCGCATCGTACCGAAGATGCTGGCAAAGCGTCGCTGTATGTCCTTCAACACCCATACGTCGCCGACTCCCGGCACATGGTACATCACGTACTTGTCATCGCCAAAGGCGGGCTTGCGGCTGTTCATCAACGGCCAGTTGGCGACTACCTCGCCGTCACCGTTCACTTCCTCAACCATCATGAAACTCAAATCGTCCAAGAATTTCTTGTTGGCAAGGGCTTCGTTGTTCTGGCGGCTGTAGTGCGCCAAGATGTCACAGATGTCACTGTACTTCGGAACCAAGCCTATATCCATGCCCTCGCGATAGGTGTCTATCTCTCTGTGGCGCATGTTGGGTGACTTAGTGCGCTGGTAGTTCTCTATCACACTTTCCCATGCCTTGGGGTCGCTGCGTTTCTTGTCCCAGACGTGGTTGACGTAGCCCTCGGCGATATAGCCTGCGTCATAGCGCAAGCCTGCGTCCTCCAGTGCATGATAGAAATTGTCGTACCATGTCTTGATTTCGTCCAAGAGGGCATCCAATTCGGGGCCTTTCTTGATGGGCAACTGGTCGCTGATGTCCTCGATGCTCACCACGTCGCCCTTGTCATCCCTCAGTATATCTTCAAAGTAGGTTCCCTCGATGATGAAAGGAAGGGCTTCTCTCAGCTCCTTGCCTGTCACCTGCTCGCCTGTACGCTCGCTCATGGCCTTGGCGGCTGCATCTATCTTCTTGCGGAGGTCGTACAGCCAAATGGCATCCTCGGCATTGCTGCTCTCCAAGTTCTTACGGCGTTCTATCACGGCCAGCTTGGCGTGTCGCCGTGCGCCGTCGCTGTCAACGGCTACACCGACGGCTTCGGCTAAATCTTCCTCCATACGGGTCTCGGCCTCTATATCGGCATCGGTGGTGGGTTCCTCAACGGTCGTACCCTCATATAAGTCCATATCTACATTCTCAGCCTCAACAAGGTTGTAGCGGGCTTTCCATGCCTCGTAGGCATCGCGGTACTCTTCCTGTGCTCGCTGCTGGTAGTCAAACCAGTCGGGGGCGGTTTTCCATACATCGCTCATGGTCTCATACTCGGCAACGCGCAAGGCATACTCCTGCGGACTCTCGCCTGCCTCGCGCTTGGGGAAGGCTCCGGGGCCGTTCGTGCCGTCGGCTTCTCCCGCTGGCAGTCCGTTGGCTTGCCGCCATGCCGCCACGTCGGCCTTGTACTGCTCGTCATAGCGTTTGTCTATGGCTTCCTTGTCGGGCTGCGGGTCGCCGTTGGCACGGCTCTCTTCCTCGGCAATCTTCCATTTCTCCCACGCTCTCAGTCGCTGGAGGTACTGCGCCATGCTCTCGTCCTTGCGCTTCCTCGGCTTGCCTGCACGGCTGTACATGCGGCTTCCTGCTTCCTGCTGGGCTTCTGCACTCATGCCGTCCCACTTCTTTAACGCTTCGCCTGTCTTTAGCACGTAGTAGCGGAGGTCGTGGTCGTTTAGCAGGCCGGGGATGCGGAGGCCACGCTTGTTACATTGCTCTATGAGGTGGTGCTTCACCTTGCGCCATAGGCTGAACTCGTCGGCATTACGCGGCCCGGCCTCGGCGATGTCGGCAAAGACTTCCTGTGCGGCCTTACTGAAACGCAAGGGGTCATCCCATCCGTAGCCTTCCCTCTCGGCTCGCTCCATGATGCGCTGGCGTATCTTCCTGTTCGCGCTGCCAAAGAGGAACTGTCCCCACTGGTTCACGCCTGCGTTGCTGCCAAAGAGGGCTTTCAGTCCTTCGTGGCCTAACTTCTCATGCAAGATGGTGCGCTTTAGGTCATCGGTGCTCTCTATCTCGTCAACATTCACATGGATGCTGTTGTCGCCTGTGTCAAAGTAGCCTTTCTCACCGGGTTCGTGGCTGCGCTGGTCGAAGTGTATCTCCGTGCCTCCCAACTCTTCGGCGGTCTTGATGGCTTCTGTCCTCCACTCCTGCATCTGCTGTTTGGTGGGCTGCGGCATTGCCGCTGCTCTCTCACCGCGTCGCTGCATCTTGCCGCCTGCGTCTGGTGTTTCTCCATCGGGAGTGCCTTGCTTCTCGGCACTCAGTTTGGCATACTCGGCATCGATCCGCTTCTTCTCTTCCAAAGCGGCCTTCAACTCTTCTTCCTTCGGGAACTTGGCTTCGCCGGGGTCGCCGCCTTCAAGACGGTGCTTGGCACGCTCTACAGCCTTGGCATAGGCTTCGCCGTTGTCTATCACTTGTTTCAACAGCCTGCGCATACTCACGCCTGCGGCTGTATCGTCGTTGCTGAAATTGACGGAGTAGGAAATGCCGGAAGGAGCCTTCAACCGAACGACTCTTACCATTTCGCCCGTAGTAGTCTCTTCGGGGAAACCTATCTCGGCGGTCATGCCGTAGGCTTCCAGTATCACCTTGTCACCGCTGTTCACAAGGTACTTCATGCGCTTGCCTGCCTCGCCGGGCTTGTCAAAGGTCTTTTTCTTCGGGTCTTTGTCGCTGTAAACCGTCACCGTGGCGGGATAGACACCCTTTTCGTCGGGCTTGAAACCGTGCTGCTCCAACACGGCCCTGTCCTGCTTGTTGCGCTCCACAAGCAGTTCAAAGTTCTTTAGACTCTGCTGGTCTCGCTGGTAGTCATACACACGCTGCTCATGCTCTACCATATACTGACGCTTCGACTTGATTAGCTTCTCTACCTTCTTGTCGTGCTTGGCCTTCTCCATGATGATGGGGTTGCCGCTCAACAGGGCGACGATGCTGGCGGGGTTGAAACCGCTGTAGTCGCCGTCCGCTACTTCTTCAATTATCTGCCGTCCCTCGCTGAACTTCAAGGAAACATCTATACCTGCTTTGCGCATGATGTCAACGAGGGCATTGCGCTGCTCAATCTCTTCATCAGGAGGAAGGCGGTCGTAACTTGATTTGGCTGGGGGTTCTGCGGTTCCTTTTGGAACTCCACCGATAACAAGCGTTCCATGACTGCCCAAGGGGGTAACTGATGGCTTGGGCTCGATTGAAGATTTTTCCGTTTTCCCTTGCTTGTTTGGAATATTATTCGTACCTTTGCCCTCGGAAACGGTGCTTTGCAGAGTAGATTTGCCATTCTGCTTGCCTTCGGGTTCTGGAACGATGTCAATACTATCGCCAGAAGCACCGTTCTTTTTTCCGTATGCCGTCAAAAGCCAGTTATCTACAGGCTTCCCGTTCCAATCCTTGCTTACAACCATTCTGTGTGTCGGGCTGTCAAGTACGATGCGATTTGCTGATGTGCTTACTACGCTCATGCCGTCAAGCACCTCTTGCAGGTTGTCGGCAATACCGGGATGCTTGCTGTCAATATGTGCCAGTCCGCCATGCTCGTCACCCCATGCAACATCTATATCGCCTACCTGCTTATGATAAAGTGCTCCTTTGGCTACACCAGTCTTTTCCTTGCGGAGGAAGTCAACAGCATCTTTGGCCTTGCCCTTGAACTGGTCATAGACTGGCCCGAAGGGGGCTGATGCTTTCTCCCCTGCCTCCTTGCGCTCCTGCACCGTAGCCAGCATGTCACTAACGGGGTCGCTCACGGGGTTGTCGTACTTCAAGCGGAAATACTCGGCGTAGGGCTTTGTCTTGTGGTCGCTGTCGGCCAGCCACTTGTCAAAGCGTTCCTTCGGCACACCCATCATCTGCATCACGCGGCTGTCCCACCAGCCAGGCTCGTAGTTGCGCTCATAAGCCTTCTTGGCTGCTGCCCAGTTGGGATAGCCGTACATGACCTTGTGCTCGTCGAATGTGCCGTCCAAGTTCTTCTGGTCAACGACGTACACACGACCGCTCCAGTTGTCAAGGTCGGCATCGTCGTTTATGAAGAAGTCCAAGTGGTCTCCGTCGGCTCCGTACTTGCGTCCGATATAGCCGTAGGTGTCCTGCATCGTGATGCTCCAAGGATTCCCGTTGGCATCCCTGCCGCTCCTTACGCTGCCCTTGGGGTTCTCGATGCTCATGCGGTAGCCGCCAAACTGGATATGGCCCATCTTGTAGTTGCCCGCTGCCTTCTGTGCCTCGGTGGGGTTGGTGTCGGTCTCGCCCTTGGCGGCTTTCAGCCTCTCGGAGAATGGTACGTGCATCAAACTCTCACCCTTGGTCTCGTCCTTCGGTTTCGTCACTCCGTCTATATGCCGTACTACCTCGTTGAGGTCGCCGAAACGCTTGCCCTCATACTCGTAGTACGAGCCGCTGTAGTTGCCTTTCGCGTCGGGTTCGTCCACCTTCAGCACCTCATGCGTCCCATCGATCGTGACGGGAGTGAGGTATATCTTGCCGTTATCGCCCTCGCCCTCAGTGTAGTCCTCGCTGATGCTGATGCGGTCGGCCAACTCTTTCGGGGCCTCTAAGTCACCTGCTGATTGTGGCGGTACTGGTGCGCCTTGGTCAGCATGAGTAGTGCCAGCTCCTTTTCGCGCTCCTGCTGGCTGCGTCGCGGGTTGCTTAGTACGGCCAGTTTCAGACGCTGGCTGATTAGATTCTGCTCCCTGCACAGGCGTTTGGCCTTTACCAACTCCGCTTTCAACTGCTGCGGGTTGAGGCTGCTTATCCACTCGCCCGCTGCCTGTAACTGCGGGTTGCGGCTGATTTGCTGTTTCTCCATCTTGTATGTTGTTTGGGTTATTTGCGGCTGCGTCCGCTGCCTCTCCGAAGGGTTCCGGCTCGTCGGGCATCATCTGCATCATGGCTTCGCGGTATGCCTCACGGTCTGCCTCTATCTCGGCTATCTCGTCGGCCATGAGGCCGCTGATGTAGTTCTCGGCTTCCTCGGTGGGTATCATGCCGCGAAGGGTTTCAAGGTAGTCCATATACTCATCCTCAGCCTCGGCGGCTTCCTCGCGGTCGCGTTCCTCGTTGGCACGGTACACCTGCTCGGCCTGCGCGATGCGGTCGTTCTCTATCCTGTGGCTGATGTCGGTGGGGCGGGTGGCGGTGGTCAGCATGTCATGCAGGGCATTGCGTATATCCTCGGTGCTGTACATCTTATTGCCGTCGCCTTGGTCGGGCTGCGACTCATAGATGCTGTGGACGGCCTCATCGATACCCATGCCCTCGCCCGTGGGGGCAAGGTAGGCATTGAAGCCGTAGGTGTCGCTGTCCTTATCCAGTCCGCGTGTCTTGTCGCGCCCTAACTCTTCCTGCAAGCCTCTCACATGGTGCTCGCCGCGCTCCAGCCCTTCCCAGTTGAGGCTACCATATCCAAGGTTGCTGGCCACGAACTCGTAAACGTCCGTAGGCTCGTCATTCTCCAGTATCTCGGCGGCTATCGGGTCATCGGCAAAGGCTTGCTTGGCAAGCTGCATCTTCTTCACCCGGTCCTTCTCGCGGCCTAACTGGTTCATCTTGCGCTCATGGGGTGTCAGCTCGGCATTGTCACGGCTGGCATACATGCGCCCAAGGGCCTGCTCCAGCTTCTTCAACTCCCTGTTACGGGCAAGAAGGGCTTGCTCACGCTCTTCCAACTCCAGCTGAGCGTCGGCAAGTTCTTTCAGTCCTTCCTCGTCATACTCTATCAAGCCGCGCTGGTAGTCGCTCATGGCTCCGCGTACCTTCTGCAATTCTGGTTGCAACTCGTCATTCCATTCCCTCGCTGCTTCCTTGCGAAGGGCGGTGACGGCGTTCATGGCATCACTCTGCTCTTGGTGCTGGCTGAACAGCTCCTGCGCCGTGGGGATGGGCTGGGCGGCAGTGCCTGTAGTTCCTCCAGCAGGTTCACGCGGGTTGGTCTCGCGGTATTTCTTCACAGCGGCAAGGGCTTTGTTGTAGTTGCCCTGCCGTGCGCCCTCGTATTTCAGACGCTCTTCGGGGGTCATAATGGCCTGTCGTATCTCGCCCCACTTCCTACGCTGACGCTCCAGTTCGACAAGTCGCTGCACGGCTCCCTGTCTGTCCTGTATGGCCTTGGCTTTCTTGCGGAGGTCATCGTCGCTCATTTCTATGGCGTTCTCGGCTTGCTGCCATTCGTCGTAGGCCTGCTGGGCGTTCTGCATGATAAGAGCTTCCTCACCCTCGATGTTCTTTAGGATGGGGCCGTTGTTACCGGGGGCTTGGCTCATGCTCTTCAAGTACTCGGCCACTACCTGCGGGTCGCTGCCCTCGGCGGCATAGTCTGGCTTGCCCTCGGCAAAGCCTACAATACCTTTCATGTACCGTTCCGTCTGCTGCTGTTTCACAGCGGCCTCTCTCTCTTGCTGCAACTGAGCCTGTATCTTTATCTTATCGGCCTCAGCGATGGCCCTGCGTGCGTCGGCCTGCATCATCGGCATCTGACTGCCGTCATCAAGGGTGAATACGGGGTTGCCTGCTGCATCCTGCCCGGCGACGGTGGCTCTCACCATCTTGCCGCCAATCACGAAGTCAACGGTGGTACCGGGATGGAAGATAGTGCCGTTGGCAAGTCCTTCATAGCCCTCGCGTATGTCGTTGGCATATTCCTCGATGTCGGCATTCACAATGTCATCTACCGTCTGGCTCTCGCCGATACTCCTTACTGCCGACGTGGGTATGTGCTCCGTCGTGCCGTCCTCATGGGCTACCACGATACCGCCGTACTTGTTTCTTAGGTCGCCTGCCTTGTAGTACACCGTACTGCCGTCCTGTAACTCTATGGGGGTCACGGTTCCGTCGCTGGCGGCTACGGCCTGCAACTCGGCCCTGCGCTGTTCCTCAAAAGCCTCGGTCTGCGTAGTGACGGCATCCTCAACGCCGCGCTGGGTTTCCATCAGGTCGCGGTACTGCTCCAAGGCTTCTATCTGCTGCGCCGTGAGTCGCCCCTTGGCGGCTTCTGTTACCTTGTCTGCCGTGTCATCGTCACCGCTCTCTACGGCATCCATCACGGCCTTGCGGAGGCGTGACAGGTTGCCGTCGCTGTCGGGGAAGAGTGCGGCCAGTCGTGCATCAGCCAGTTTTACCTCGTAGTTGATGGCGGGCAATATACTGCTGTCATCCTTCACGCTCGCGCCTCGGTCGTAGGCGGCATCCCTGCGGCTCATGGTCTCGCTGCTTGCCGCCACCGCTCCTGCGGATGAAGGAGGTGTGGCAAGGGGTGCGGGCGGGTTGTCTGCTCCGGTGCCGGATGCTGCACCTGCCTCGCCGCTCGCATTATCTGCTCCCTCGCCTGTTGGTGGTGGGGTACTTCCTGCTCCCTCACCTGCGGCTTCTCCCGCTGGCTGTTGCTCTTCACCCCTGTCACCTCCCTCACGGCCTCCAAGCTGCCTCAACTTCTCGTTGAAACGCTGCATGTAGGCTTCTTGAAGGTTCTTGATATAGTTGTCAAGGATGGCATCTGCTGCCTCTCTGTCGCGCTGTTCGCTGGTCAGTACCTCATCAACGTCGCTGCCTGTCTCGTTCATCGTGCGCTGTCTGGCTCCGTCCACAAGGTCGGGGAATCCTGCCCGTGCGGCTATGCGCTCCAGTCCGTCAATGGTGTTGCGCTTGCTGACGCTCTGTAGTTCGCCGTAGTCCTTCCGGGCGGCTTCCTCGCTGTCATAGTCCTTGGTCTCGATGGGCTGGCCGTAGGCGTTGAGGGTCGTAACGGTGGCCTTGCCGTCATCACCGACGTTCATCTGCACACCAAAGACTGGCTCCGGCATCAGCACCTTGCCTGTGGCGATATAGGCTAACTTCCGCTTGGTGCTGCTGCTGACTTCGGGGTTGCGCATAATGGCTTCGTAGGCTTCGGCATCTACCCACGCTTCTTCGCTGGTGGTCTCGCGCTTGCGACCTGTACCTTCGGGGCCTGCGGTGTACTCCTTCGCCCTGCTCACGACGTTGGCCTCCATCGGGGCGGTATCGCCAAACGTGCCAAGGCCCTTGATGATGCTGCCAAAGTCGTAGCCTGCCTCTCTCAGCTCGTCTATGTCGCGCTGGTTCAGTTGCAGGTCGTAGTCCTTGCTCTTCCTGTAGCGGTTGAGGAACTGTCGGGGGTGCATGGCGACTCCGACGGCCTTCATGCCTACTACTTGACCGAATGCCTCGCCCATCGTGTCTGCCCAATCGACATTGCTGATGTCCTCACCGTCGGCCTGTGCCTTGGCAAGTCCGTTGCTCACTCCGAAGATGGTGGTCTCGGCTCCAAGTCCGGCAACACCTCCCATCACCTTGCCTGCCCTGCTGGCGTTGCGGGTCAGGTGGCCTATAGTACCGCCTGCAACGCCCATCGCGCCGCCAAGTACGGCTCCATGAACGGCTTCCTTCAGCAGGTCGAAGGGTTTGAACTCGCCTTCGCCTATCTGCCTCACTACCTCGGCCTGCAAGTCGTAGGTGGCGAAGTTGGCGGCACTGCCTGCCGTCCTAACGGCAAGGTTTACTATCGGGGCTTGCGTCGCAAGGTATCGCTCGGCGACTCCTGCGGCTCCGCTGGTGGCTTCCTTCAAGGCTGCGCCCTCCAGTCCTCGCGCTGCGGCTCGCTTGGCCATCTGCTGGGTTACTTGACGTGCGGCCATGCCGACACCGCCTTTCACGACGGCCTCGCCTACAAGGTTGGGAAGGGCGAAACCGCCTGCAACCATATCGACGGCAAAGGGGGCTGCACCGCCTGCCACTCTCACGCCCCAACTCTGCTCGCGTCCGTATGCCTCACTGGCCATGGCGCGAAGTTGCTCTCTCATGCCGCTGCTGTGGGCGGCTCTGCGTACAATGGCCTCACCAAGGGTGGCGGCAAGGTTCTCATGGAACGCCTTGCCCATGATATAGTCAAGCGTCCCTTGCGGGGCGTTTTCTTTCTGGTATTGGTCGTATATGCGTTGCTGTATCTGCTCGGCCACCTCGCCGCTCTCCTTCGCAAACAAGCGGTTTATCCACTCCTTTTCACGCTCCGACAACTGGGGGACGGTCGCGCCGTCCGCGCTCTCGGCCTTGGTGTCTATACCCATGCGGGCCATCACGTAGTCACCGAAGGAGTCATCCTTCTGTACCCTGCCTATAGTGGCATCGGCTATCTTCTGAGGGTCGGTGTGCTTCTCGTAGGCTACGGCCTTGCCGAACAAGCCGCCGACGGCTCCGGGCATCGGACTATTCGGAAGCGCATCGGCCTCACGTCTTGCTCGCTCTGCGCCTGCCGTGCGCTCTTCACCGAATATCGGGGCTACCTTCCTGTCATAGAAATCGTCAAAATGCTGCTCGTCGTACTTGGATCGATTCAGCCTGCGGGCGGCATCGGCTTCCTCGGCCTGCTTCATGCCCTCTGCCGTATAGGCGAAACCGCGCTGGCTTGGCTCTACCATCCTGCGCTCTGATTCCTGCTGACGCGCTGCCCACTCCTTGTTGAGGTCGGGGCTTTCGCTCAACTGCCTTATTTCCTTCATCTTGTCGGCAAAGGGCGTGAGGCTTATCTTTTCCTCTTCCTTGGGCTGCAAGGGGCTGGGGTTCTCTGCCGTGAAGAAAGGAGGCTGGGCGGGCTGCTGTGGGGCTGGGACGGCTACAGGGGTGGCTCCCTTCTCCAGCGAGTCAAGTCCTGCCTCGGTGAAGGTGTAGCCGTTCTCGGCGTTGACGGTCTGCCCTACATACGGCTTGTCGGTGGTAGGCTGGGCGGGCTGCTGTGCCATCGCCTGCTGCATCTGTGCGGCTTGTTGCTGGCTCTGCTGCGCCTGTGCGGCCTCTTGTGTCACGGCTACCGTGCCTGCCGTCTCTCCAGCGGGTTTCGGCTGGGGTGCTGCGGCTGGCTTATGCTGTGGTGGCTTGCTGTTGACATAGATGGGGGTGTCGGTCTCTAAGAAGGAGTAGCCCGCGTCGTAGGCATCGGCTATGTCTCTTAGCTTGTACTCGCGGGTCGTGCCGTCCTGTCCCTGCATCATAATGGTGGCATCGGGCATGTCATTGATGAACTTGCCGATGTTGTCGTTGAACACATCGGCCTTCACGGTGCGGTTCTTGCCGTTCACCTTCAGCGAATATCTCTTGTCTGGCATAATGTTGAATGTTTCGTTGTGGTTCAGTACACGGCGGTAATGCCGCCGTCTCTCTTAATCCAGCAGGTCGGCGGCTCCACCGCTGCTGCTTCCGCCTCCGCTGCCTCCTGTCTCGTACTTGTCGGCTATCCATGCGTTGAACTGGTCTATCAGCTCGCTCGTCCAGTTCTTTCTGTCCCAACTATGGATATTGTTCTGCTCCATGAAGGTCTTTACATCGTTGGGATATTTGCGTCTGTTCTGCGCCCATATCTTGTAGCGGTTGGTCTTGTAGTTAGTGCCGTAGGCTTGGGCGTTGCTGGCAGCGGCTCGCGCCCTGCTGGCCGATGCACTGGCATTGTGGGCGTTGGTGCTGGCCTTCATGTTGGCGACTCTGGGGGCGCGTAGCTCTTCCTCGGTCTGGGCGCGTGCCTGACTGAGGGCGGCGGCTTCCTCGACCTGCTGCTGTCTCGCGCCTGCCAAGGCTATGTCGGCCTTGTTCTTGTAGTTCTTGCGCTGCTCGTCGGCCTGTAGCGACTGCACACGCTGCTGTATCAGACCAATGTCGGCCTTGTTCTTGTCGGCGGCTCGCTGGTCGGCCCTGTCCTTCCATATCTGTGCCAGCAGGTTTTGGTTGTAGGTGTTGCGGAGGGCAAGGGTCTTTTCTCGAAGGGCCTGCTGCCGCTTCGTCAGTTCCACACCGCTCTCGATGGTCTGAGAGGGTGCGCCTAACAGCGTACCGACAAAGTTACCGACATGAGCCAACAGGTTAGCGGTCTGCGCCCATCGCTCGCGCCTCAACGCTTTCTTCTCGTCTATCTGGTTCTGCTGTACGCTTTTGTTCACGTCGCGGTTCTGCATCGCGTTCATCATCGTAAAGATGTCGAGGGGGTCGCTGCCGTTCGCGGCTGCATACTTGTTGTAGTCGGATATATACTCAGCTATGGAGTGTTGACCGTTGTTGATGGCATCGTTAAAAGATGTGCCTCCCTGCCAGTCGGCAAGGTAGGTGGGGGTAGCCGTGGATGGGGGTGCTTGGGTAGCGTTGGGGTCTGTAGTAGTACCTGCCGTATCTCCGTCGGGTTCTGCTGGCTTCGTGGTGGCTGCGTTGCTTTCCCCTCCCGATGCCTGCGACTGGTCTGTAACGCTTGTAGTGGCCTCGCCGCCACCGCCACCGTCCTGCTGGCTCACGCCTGTCTGCTGGGTGCTGGGGGTGGTTGCGCTGCCGTCTCCGCTGGTTGTGGTTGTAGTGCTGCTGGAGCCGTCTCCACTGGTGGCGTTCGTGGAAGTACCGCCAGCATCGGTGTCTGTGTCGCCGCGTCCGAATATGTTACTGAAAAAACTCATACGCCTTTGTTGCTAATTGGTTAGAATGGTAATGCGCTTGCCGCGTTGGCAAGTCCGCTGGTGGCTTGGGTAATACCTTGTGCCTTACCCTGCGCCTGTGCCAGCTTGGAGTCGGCAAGGTACTTGCTGAACGTATCGATCTGCTGGTCTGCTTGCGTCCAGATGCTTTCCTTCTTGGCGGCTCCCTCTGCGGCCTGCTGCTGCATCATCTGCCCGACGGCTGCGACGGCCTGCCCCTTGGCAAGGGCTGCGCTCTCGTCCGTGCCGCCAGTGACTACGCTGGTGGCCGCTGCACGCTTCGACTGCTCGTTTAGTATCTGCTGCGCCTGCGTCACCGCTGCCTGATTCTCCGCGCTCTGCGTCGGGTCTTGGTAGTACAAATTATCACGGTGCTGCTTCACGTCACCGATGCGCTTGTTGTATATCTCCTGCTGCTGCTCATAGCCCTTGTTGAGGGCCGATGCTGCGGCAATGCCGCCACCGATGCCCGCTATGCCGCCTACGATGCTACCTATCAATCCCATATCTTCAACTTTTACATTTTATGCTTTGCTTGCAAAAATACACCATTATCTTTGCACCAAAACCATAAAAAAGAAATTCTGTCATGGCAAAAAAGCAGGAGGAGGCTAAGAAGCCCGATAAAAAAACCGCCGACAAGCCCAAGAAAACGGCTGCGAGGAAACCGCAAAAAGCGGACTCAAAGAAGCCGAAGAAGGCTGAACCGACAAAGCAGGAAGTGTCCGATGCCTCAACATCGGAACAGGAAGAGCCTGCAAAGAAGAAAACGACCGCACAGCGCAACGAGAAGGGGCAGTTCGTCAAGGGATGCGCTAAGACTGGAGGCCGTCAGCCCGGCACCAAGAACAAGTACGGCAACGTCCGCGACCGTCTGAAGGAGATTATCATGCCCTACCTTGAACCAGACCCCGACAATATTCAGCCCGGCACAAAGTCGCTGGCTACCGACCTCATGGCCATCGATGACCCCAACGACCGCGTGCATGCAGTCGCTGCCATACTCCCTTACATCGTACCCAAGTTTACCTCCACCACCATCACAGCCGATTCCAACCGTCCTATCAGCGAGGAAGAGCACCTGCTTGAAATGGATGCCAAGTACACCAAGACACAGATTCATATCGACGTAACCTCCCTCACCATCGTTGACAATGACAATCCTGACGGCGACTACGACCCGGACGATGACCCCGATTTCAACATAGACGAAATAAAGTGATTTAAGAGAAATAAAATGATTGCAGGGCAACATGGTGTTAACGTCTCATCGTTTACCCTATGTAAACCCTACGATGCAATCTTTCCACCTTTTTTATATATTTAACTCACAAAAACATTCCATATAGTAACTATTTAGTAAATTTGCACCCAAAATCACTGAATAACTTGGAAACCCTATTACAAGTTATCCAAGGTCATGAACATAAAGTAAACGACTATGCCAGTATCAAAAGTAGTACACGTACACCTGCTGAACCGCGCCCGTCATGAGCGCAAGGATTATTACTTCACCAGTATTGCCGCCATCTTCACCACGCTCACCACCGAAGATGTAGGCTGCAACCTCCAGTATCTTCAACATGCCCTCAGTCACGGCCCCGTCGCCAACTCCTGCGCCCTTATCAAGCAGTCAGAACTTATAGGCATCAAGCGGAACGGAACAAAATAGGAACATGCGGAACGGAACAAAAACGGAACTTTCCACGCCTCCCTCTAAAATTCCTCTACTTTAGTGGCTGCGGTCTCAAATTTATTTCGTACCTTTGCACCCGCTTATAGGCCCACAGCTAATCGAGCAAGAAGATTACAACCCGCGCCTTCCAGTTGCAGCTGGAGGGCGTTTTCTGTATGTGGTACGTTCGTGGTACGTTTCTGTAATTTGACCCTCTCAGCGTCAAAGCAAATTCCCAATACAAAGGGCTTACCGCGTTTTTGTATGTACTATATATTATAGTCTAACAATAATATTCTATTATAACTTAATGTACCGAAATACCCTTATTTTAAGGTGTTTTCCTGCTGCCTATTTCCAATCATTTACAAAAATATCCAAAATTTGTGGTACGTTTGTGGTACGTTTCCAAAATTTTTTCGTATCTTTGCCGCCGTAATCTTCAATATCGACGCTTATGATAACCCTAAGAAGCCGAAAGTACGGTAACAGCAATCTGGTGATGCTGTCCGTGCGCATTAAGAACAAGAACCGTGACAACGCCGTTGCCCTTGGCATCAGCGTTGACTCAATGCGTTGGCAATTCATCGAACAAACCATAAGACAGGCGCGTGAGGCATACAAACGGGGCGCAACTATCTTCATGGATGATGCGCTCACCTCCAAGTTGTGGAACCTCGTCAAGGAGCTGTCGGTGCGCGAGAAGGCTGGTACGCTCGACGATGCCACCATAGCCAGCACTATTCGTGCCGTCCTTCATCAAGACGAAGTGGAGGAAATCAGCCGTGCCAAGGAGCGCAAGCAGGAGGCCGTCAAGCAGAGCAACGCCACCTTGGTACAGTTCGTGGAGCAGTATATCCATGAGTGCGAGACAGGCCAACGCCTAAAGCACAAGAGCAACCAGCGCATCAAGGAAACCACCATAAAGAACTACAGGGCGGTACTCTCCAACCTGCGCAAGTATGAGCGAGACCGCAAGCGTACCATCGTGTGGGATGACGTGACGCTGGAACTATATACAGACATGACCCGCTATTTCGTTGAGCGTAACCTGTCGCCCAACTCCATTGCAGGCTTCCACAACTGCCTGAAGGTGATGCTCTACGCTGCCCGCGACCTCCATCTTACCACACGGGATGACTTCATCAGCCACAAGTGGAGCATCGACTACGAGCAGGTTGACAACATCTACATTCCAGAACAGCGACTAAGGGAAATGGCCGCTGTTGACTTCGAAAATGTCGCCGACCTCACCGACCGCCTTACGCGCTATGCGAAAGACAAGGAGGAACTTGACAAGCTGCTGCCATGCCTCAACCGCCGACATTACCGAAAACGCCTTGCGGAGGCGCGTGACATCTTCCTGCTGGGTTGTCTTACAGGTCAGCGCGTCAGCGACTACAAGCGCGTCAGCGACGATATGATTGAGACTATCGTGGGCGACCGTCCTTTCCTTCACCTCAGACAGGAAAAGACCGGGAAGGACGTTTATGTACCCTACAGCGACACCATACGCGACATACTAAACCGCTACAACGGCGAAATGCCCAAGGTCAACAACCAGCACTTCGGCATCCGTATCAAGGTCATTGGCCTGCTGTGCGGATGGATAGAGCCTGCCGGGCTGTCCGAACACAAGGGCTTGCTCCAGTACCCATCAAAGAAACGCTTCTGCGACGCGATCAAGACACACACTGCCCGCCGTACCTTCGCCACCAACGCCTACAAGAACGGCATACCTCTCTCGGCTATCATGGCTGTCACTGGCCACTCCAGCGAGGAAATGCTTCGCCGTTATCTCAAACTCGGCTCCAAGGAACGTGCGCTTATGGCCGCTGCGGAGTTCGACAAGGTTAAGACGGCTCTCTGAGGATATGCAAGGCTCACGGCTTACGTGGGCCTTTCCTTTGCCGCCAACGCCACAACTCCACACAGCCTATGAACAACACCAGTACGCCCATCCAAAACAGCCAAGCGCGAAAGTCAAGCAGCTCTCCATTCATCACTTCAACACACCTTTGTAGTAACCCTCTATGGTATGCGTATTGCGTCCGCGTACATACTTCACCATGAAGTCCACCTCATAGCCTGCGCCCGCTCTCTGTACCTGTAGGTAACTTCCTGCCTCGATGCCGTTATTGCTCTTGTCAGTCCAGTACAGGCTTATATCTTCCGTCCTGTAGGTATAGCCGATGCTGAACGGTTCACTCCGGCCCGCGTCGCTGATGTCGATACGATGCCCTATCTGGCCGTCCTCTATCCACACGCTCACCCACTCCTTCTTGTAGTCCTCCCTGTCGAGGTTGAGGCTCACGCTGAATTGCTTCGCCGTGCTGGGGCCGCTCACGTCCACTGGTACGCTTGTCGTATTCACTACTGGCTTCCGTACACCGTCCACCACAATCACATTCTCACGCGACCTTCCCTGCTCCTGGTTATCGTCACCGTCACTGCCGCAAGCCACCATCAGGAGCGCACACGCCAAGATGTGCGCCCACTTCATCACGTCTCTTTCCATGTCCGTAGGTCTATACACTTCGCTTTTTCCTTTTGCCTTCCTCCACGCCCATCACGCTGCTGCCCAACAGGCGTAGGGCGTTCTCATACGCCTCACACTTCACTCTGAGGTCGTGCAGTTCACGCTCCATGTCGGCTGTAGCCTCAGCAGTCACAGATACTTCCTCGTCGAAGAAATAACCAACTGGCTTGTGATAGAACTTCGCTATGCGCTCTAACAAGTCCACTTTAGGCACACTGCCCTTGAAAATGATGTTGTACATCGACTGGTACGATGTCCCCATCTTACGTGCATCGCCGTACTTATCAGTACTTGCGTTCCACAACTCCTTTAATCGTCCTGTATTCATGCTATAACAAGTTTACTTTATTAAAAATCCTTAAAAATTGCACTCTTGCAACAAGTTTGTTTGTTAGTTTAACAAATTCTCTTTATCTTTGCAGCAAAGTTAGTAAATTAGTTTGTTATGACAAAGGAAAAATCCAAAAAATTGCCTATCACCTCGACTCTCGGCGGTCTCGCCGTCGGAGAAATGGCCACATTTCCCTTGCACAGACTCAATTCTGTGAAGAACTCCTGTTCCATCAAGAAAATCACCGATGGACTCGTATTCAGTACCCACATGAACCACGAGACCAAGATGATTGAGGTAACTCGTATCTCATAACCTATGCCTATGGAATCGCTACGCTCAATCCTCAACTCTCCGCAGTCGGCCAATACTCTGCTCGTCGTTTCTGCTGCCGACCTAAAGCAGTACTCCGACCAGCTGGTGGCAGAGACGCGCCGCGCCGTCGAGGAACAGCACCAGCCAGTCTATATGACCCGCGAGGACGTGATGGAGCTGCTGCACATCAGCAACGGCACCTTCTACAACTTCGTCAAGGCTGGCAAGCTGAACCCCGTCATGGTGGGCGACCAAAAACGCTTCATTCGCTCGGAGATCGATGAGGCCGTCCGCACTGGCCGACTCGGAAAGTATATCCACAAGTAATCAGTAATCACTAAAATACAACTCGCTTATGAAACGTATCATCCGCAACATCGCCAACTCTCTTACAGGGCGAACCCAAAAGCACTACTGCGCTTACTACCTCTGCATCCTGCTCGGCATCGTGTCCGTCATCACTGGCCTCTGCACAAGCACCATGCATAACATGCTCTTCGGGGCCATGTTCCTAATCTTCGGGCGTGTCTATCTCACCGCCGACTACAACCCCGAAAGTCCATACGAAGTATAACTGCTATAATAAGTTTTTTAAAAAATTAGTACTCTCACGCGGGTTTGCTGTGAAGCCCGCCCGCTATTTACACAACCCCTAAATTCTGTTCGATATGCAAAACTCCGTCATCAACATCATACGCGACCCCAAGAAGGTGTGCTGTGCCACCTGCAAGCATGCCCGCCTTGTCAGCTACGCGCCCCACGACCCGCTGCTGGCCGAATGCCTGTTGCAGCCCAAGACCGACAATCCCGGCTTCCCCTACGCCGTGATGATTGCCAACGCCCAGTGGTGCAAGAGCCACGACTGGAGAAGAAAGCCAGCAGAGATAGAGTACCGTCAGAAGAAGCACATTAATGCCTGATGCAGCCATGAAAGAGAGTTTTGTACTATACACAAGCCAGTACGAGGCGATTGCCGAACTGTCAGCCCAGCAGAAGGGCGAACTCTTCGACGCTCTCTTTCAGTACGTCAGCACGGGCGAAGAGCCTCAGTTTTCCGACCGCGAGATAAAGATGGCCTTCAATTTCATGCGCATACAGATTGACCGCGACAATGCCAAATATGAGGAAGTGTGCGAACACCGACGTGCCGCTGGGCGCAAGGGTGGCCGTCCCCGTAAGCAAGCGGATTCTTACGAAACCAATGCTTCTGACGAAAAGCAAAAAAAGCAAATGGTTTTTTCAGAAAGCAAAAAAAGCAAATCTAAGCATAATGATAATGAGTATGATAATGATAATGATGGTAATACCAAGTTAAAACTTGGTGATACCTCCCTTGTTTCAAAAACAGAAAAAGAAAAAAAAGAGCGCGAGGCTGTCGAAGAGGAAAAGAGATTCGTAAACTTCCTCAAATACTTCAACCAGCAGATTGAGGCCAACGGCTCCAGCATCAAGCCCTGCAAGCAGCTCGACGATGAACGCCGCGAGGCCCTGCGCCTCATCTTCCGAAAGTACACGCCGGAGCAGATGATGCAGGCCGTCCGCAATATGATGTACTCCAACTTTGCCAACGGACGCACTGGCTCACGCAAGAAGGCCGCTGACATCGACTGGCTCCTGCAACCTAAGAACTTCAAGCATGCCTACGAAGGCTCATTATAAACCGCAATGATTATGAAGCATAAAGAATCAGACCTGCAAATCCGCTGCCTAAAGTGGTTCCGCTACCAGTACCCGGCTTATGCCCGCCTCATGGAGCATCCCCACAACGAGGGCAACGGTCTCAACCGCCGTCAGCAGTCCATAGCCAACGCCGAGGGTGTCACCAAGGGCGTTGCAGACCTTATCCTGCACGTTCCCGTGGAGTCCTACCAGTTCGATGCGTTCAACTTCGGCCCCTTCACCTCGCTGGCCGTGGAAATGAAAACGGCTACAGGCCGTCAGTCGAAGGAGCAGAAGGAGTGGCAACGCTTCTTTGAGGCCGCTGGCGGTCGCTACATCGTCTGCCGCTCCTACGATGATTTCGTGTCCGAGGTGACGCGCTATGTCAGTTGCATCCCCGCATCGATCGACGCGGCCATCAAGAAGGTACACTCACAGCTACAGCATGAGGCCAACGAAGAGGCCAAGGCTCAATTCCGCAAACTCCTAAACAAGTAAAGTCATGGCACACCATTTCGTTCAGACATCGCTCGACTTCGGCACATACGGCATCGCCCGCGAACAGGCGTGCATCCTATGCCATCTTTCATCAGAGTGTGCAGGTTGCTGCCAGAGGTGCGAACACCCCGACGGCTGTCAAGGCCAGTCGTGCAGCCTGCCTACGCGACATATTGAAGGCAATCGCTGGGACACATGGATGCACCTCGTCGGCTACTATCCCCATATTGCCGCGTGCGCTTCAAGGGTCATTCCTGCAAGCCTTCTGAAGAAGTACGGCATCAACAAACTCATTAGAAAAGCAAAGTAACAATCATGGAACAAGAAAGCAAATCCCCATTCTTCCGTGCCGTGGCCGATGCGCTCGACGCTGCCAAGCAGCTCCGCACGACCGATGACTCTATCCTCATGGTCATGGCCGACGGCGTGACGGCCTCCCACCTCTGCGGAGGCAACAGCGACCACCTACAGGCCGTCCTGCTCAACTTCATGCAGCGTAATCCCAAGGTGGCAGAAATCGTCCTGCGGGCATCCATCGACTACCAAGTGGCCGCATTGTCCGCTCCTGTCCTGCGCATCCCCAAGGTGCCAGCCGACGGCATAGCCATCCCTACAGATGGCACGGCTCCTTGGCCTGTTGACCTCTCCAAGAGCCGTTATCATGTTGGGGTAGATGTAGCCTCAACACAGAAGAAAGATGAAGCATAGCCCTATGGAAGTGGATATAACATACATAGCAAAGGACGGACTTCGCTTCAAAGACCCGCTGGAGTGTGAAGCCCATGAGAAGAGCATCGGTGTATTGCCTAACTCCGTGGCCGACGTGATTATCCAACTGGAGAAGCACGACCCCAAGGAGTATATCTTCGGCATCCTCCTTATACGTCACCAAGACGGCACTGGCTCCATCTACACCCGCTATACGGTGTGCTGTGACTCAGTGCTGGAGGACTACGTGAACATCGGCGACATCGCCGAAGAGAAACGCTTCATGGTGTCCACCTTCGGCGAGCTGATAGCGGAGCTGCGCAAGGAGAACAGGGATGACCCCGCGCAATACACCATCGTCTATGACAAGGACTTGTCGTTTTCCTCTCCGGGCATCATGGCCTCCCACAACCCTTTAGTATGGAAACATTAACGACAGCAGAAAATGAAGCATAGCCGAATTACCCCCCCCCACTGGCCGCAAGGTGGTGTATCTCGACATCATGCAGGGCGACCGCTTCCTCTTCCAGCTGCCCTACGAGTATTGCCCGCTGTTCCCCCTCAACGCCCGCGAGGTGGCCGACTACGTGTTCTCACGCCGTCCCTCGCTGAAGGGCAAGCAGAATATAACGATAGCATTCTCTGGCAACAGAGTGTACGCATCGACTATGCCGAAAGCCAGTCTCAGAACTAAGTCTAACCCGGTGGGCGCGTCCGTCCCGTATGGTGCAACATCACCGCGCCCACCATTAACACCAACCCTATAAGCAATATGAACACTATCAATCAAGAAGAAGCCGTCATCATCGGCGTAACCTCTGAGGGCGAACCCCTCTACAGCTCCAACCCACTCGATTGTCAAACCCCTAACACGCAATGGTATGAGTAGCAATAACCGCCGCTGTCGCAACTGCATCGGCTGGAGCGACTGCAAGATGCTCGGCATGCCCGCCGACACCATCGGCTGTAGTGAATGGGAGTCAGCCACCCATAGGTTTAACAGCAAAAAACAATAGCGTATGACAAGCAATATTCTCGTATCATAGCCGTCGCCCTGCTCTTCATCCTTATCGTCGGGGTGTTCGCCCTCACCTTTGCGATAGCCTGCCGCTGTCAGCCAGCTATCCACTGGTACGATGCCTCGCGCACATGCCCCGTTGACTATGAGGATAAGAACCACGTCATTGCCGTCCTCGTACTCGACACATACGGCAACATCTGTGAAGAGGCGTTCAATACCAATACAGGCAAATACACCTGCTATCCCGACAACAGCGACATTCTCTACTTCGCCTACATCGAGGAACTGCACGACACCATCCCCGACAAGGCTTATCCCCTTATGCTTGAAGGATTGTTTAACCCTCAAAACCCACTGCTGTAAATTATGAAGTTTATCGTATCTCGTAACACTCTCTTGCATGCTCTGCAACATGCCCGCTGCGTTATACAGACGAAAAGCGAATCCCTGTTCCGTGACTTCGTGTTTACCTTCCCCGATGACCCGAAGGAGGCCACGATGACCATCCACGCCTCTAACAGCGAACAATGGATAACTGAGACCGTACCGCTCGACCAGCCAGCCGACGCGCCGCGCTCCTTCGGTGTGTACTACGGCGAAATCCTGCCTGCCATCAAGTCACTGGATGACCAGCCGCTCGCGTTTGAGGTCGCCGAATACCAGATGACCGTCACGCATTCCTGCGGCTCGTTCCATATTCCACTCAGCAACTCCGCGCAAGAGTTCCTGTCGCTGCATGGGCCGTGTCCTGATGCCGACGCGCCCGACGGCTGTACGCTGGAGTATGAGGCTCCCGGCCTGCGCTCCGTGCTCAGCCGCTGCAACTTCGCCATTGCACAGGATGAACTTCGACCCGTCATGAACGGCGTATATGTCAACCTTACCAGCGACTATGCCGACTATGTTTCCTCCGACGGCCACAAGTTGGTACAGGTGCGTAAGAGTCCTGTCTTTAGTGACAATCGTCCTATGCAGGTTTCATTCATCATCCCCTACCGTGCCGTAAAGATTCTGCTCCGCATCCTTCCTTCCACTGGTGACGTTGTGTTTGAATATCAGAAGGAGTTGATAAAGGAGCGTACCAAGACCGCCTTCGATGGTAAAAAGTCAACATACAACGTCGTGGAACGACGCGCACAGGCTCGCATCGTCATTGATGACCGTGTTTCTCTTTCCTTCAATCCCATCGAGGGCAAATATCCTCAGTACTGGAGCGTCATTCCCCTGCGCCACGATTTCAAGATGCTGGTAGAACGCCGTCCGCTTGTCAAGTCGCTGGATCGATTGTCGCTCTTCAGCTCCGAAAGCGGGCTTACCTGCCTTAATATCTCACAAGACACCCTGCGCCTCAACGCCAGCTATGCCGACCTTGAACTTGCTGCGGAGGAACAACTGCCATGCGAGTTCTCTAAGATTGATGGCGGGCATCCGTCGCCCTACAAGATAGGCTTGAAAGGTTCATCACTCTCCGAAGTGCTCAAAGTGCTCGGCTCCGATAAGGTCATGTTCCTGCTCGGCCCTGCCAGTCGTGCGCTGATAGTTCAGCCTGTGCCGCAACCCGACGTGGAGGAACTGACAATGCTTCTCATGCCCATGCTCCTAAACGATTAGCCCTATGAAGAAACCTGCCTATAAGCCCGAAATCTTCGCCCGCCGTTGCTGCTTCAACTGCTGGCATCACCTCGCCTACGAGTCCAGCGGCCCCAATGCCGGGACGGTGGTCTGCCCCTTCCGCGCCCGCAAGGAGTTTAAGACCGTTGACGGTCGTACCTACATTGGCGTTGACTACTCCAAGCGCATTCCAGCCTCTCACGTTCCCTGTAGCCGCTACAGGATTGACACCAACCTTCCCAAGGGCTGTCACCATGCCTTCCTCGACCGCAAGGAGCCTCAGCAACTATCATTGTTTTAGCCCTATGAACGCCAAGCCTGTAAGCACCTTCTTCTGCGTCACGGCAGAAAACCCGCTCACCCACATGCGCGAGGCCGTCACGCCTCCGTGTTCCCGCCGTAAAGCCATGAGCGTTTATCGTCGCGAGAAGGGCAAGCCGCCGGAGCAACGCCTGTGGCGAAACCTGCGGCTGGAGCCGTACCCGCCTCAACTCAATACCCTTGTGTTCAACGATTAGCAAATAAAGTAGATAAATGACTATCACGCACGCTTCACTCTTCTCCGGCATAGGAGCACCCGAACTCGCGGCTACATGGATGGGTTGGCAAAACCTGTTCAACTGCGAGATAAACCCCTTTTGCCGTCAGATTCTCAATTACTGGTTTCCAAACACTACATCTTATGAAGACATCACCCAAACAGACTTCTCCCCGTGGAGGGGCAGAGTCACAGTCCTTTCTGGAGGATTCCCCTGTCAGCCCTTCTCACATGCCGGACAGCGACACGGCGCGGAGGATGACCGTTACCTCTGGCCTCAGATGCTTAGAGCAATACGAGAGATTCGTCCCGCTTATGTCCTTGGTGAAAACGTTACTGGCATCGTCTCGATGGTACAGCCCGGCAGTGAGGTTAAAGTGGGGGGGGGCAAGTTCTCTCTTTGGAGAGAGTAACGACATTTACGAACTCCACCAGCAGTACGTCATCCAAACCGTCTGCCAAGACCTCGAAAGTGAGGGATATTCCGTCCAGCCGATTGTTATTCCGGCTTGTGCCGTCGGCGCACCGCATCGACGAGACCGCGTCTGGTTCATCGCACGGCGCAATGATGCTCAAAACGCCCTGCGCCTTCGACGCGAAGGACAACATGCCGCCGAAACAGCCCAAGACCTCCAGCACGGGGACACTCGCACAGGAGATTGTCAACGGCATAGCGGAGCAACGCGGACTGCTGTCTACTCCGCTGACGCAAGGTCTCAAAACCTGCGAACAGGGAAAATCGATCCCGATTCACTGGCAGGGTCTCATGCCTACGCCGATGGCTACGGAGGTGTATCATCCCCAGCGCGTAGAGACTGCCCGCCAGCAGGGATTGACGAACTTCCGTTCACGCACGGACAAAGCGAAAGATACGCATCCGTCTGGACTGATGGACTTCATAGACTTTCACGGCATGCTGCTGATAACTCCGGGAGCGACCGACGGGGGAGTATGGGCGGCATTCAACATGGAACAGCTCGCACACCACCGCAAGAAGAATGCGGCCAACAGCAACCTCTCGGAACAGATTGCCCACAAAATTGGTGGAGGGACTTCCCAACTCAATCCCCTGTTTGTAGAGGAAATGATGGGATTCCCCTTCGGCTGGACTACCTTTCCGTTCCTTACCCCTCCGACTGGCGCGGAGGAAAGCCAAACCACTTCGCACGATGGCGGGCCGACTCCATAAAGGCCTACGGCAACAGCATGGTGCCACAGGTGGTCTATGAAATCTTCCGTGCCATCGACATCGACATTCAAGAATTGTTAAGTATGCCGCGATAGCATCGCGGTCTCAATGCTCACACTCTAAAACCCATACAACTATGCAAGGAATAATGTTCAATCAGCACTTCGGACTTGAATCAGCCGTGCTTGCTGGCTCCAAGACCATGACGCGCCGAACGGCTACCAAGGAGGATATTCAGCGTATCTATACGTATGACTTATTCGGTGACAACGTTTTCCGTCTCGCTAAAGACTTGAACGGCAAAATATACCCCGTAGCCAAGGCAAAGTACAAACGTGGCGAAACCGTCGCCATACTCCAGTCCTACGAGACCGTCTATAAGTGGATGCGCCGCCTCGACCCTTCGCCGCTCACGGCCATCGACTTCAAGACGGAGCACGAAAACTCCCGTGGATGGACTAACAAGATGTATGTTTCACCCAAGTGTATGCCCTTCGGCATCGAGATTACCGACATCATGGCCGAACGCCTACAGGACATCAGCGAGGAGGACTGTCTGAAGGAGGGAGTGGAGAAGTGGATGGACTGCTACATCGTGAGCGGCATCATGGAGCGCGGCGGCAAAAGCAACGTCTGCTTTGACACCCCACGCGAAGCCTTCGCCGCCCTCTTCGCCCGCATCAGCGGCGTGTCGGGCCGCAAGGCATGGGAGGAAAACTGCTGGCAGTTCGCCTACTCCTTCAAGAAGGCCAACATCAACCCCTATTTCAACCGCTTCTACGAACTTGAACAGCATTACGAATGACTACCGTCAATATCCCCCATCGGCTCCACCGTCTATGTCAACCGGTACGGCCACACCGTGCCTGCTGAGGTCATCGACCTCGACATTCAATCACTCATTAACGAAACATAAAAGCAACAATCATGACAATAAAGGAACAGATGAAAGATGCCATCTACAAGATGGCTTGGCATTACGACCCAGAGGCCGTTTGCTATATTGAACAGCAAGACAATCAAGGTTACAAGATACAGGAGATTGACGGCGACTATTGCGAACGTTGCGCAAAGGAGAAGGCTGCACGTCTCGATAAGGAATATGGAGGCAGCTTGTATCATAAAGTGTATGAGGAAACCATGCCAGAAAGCGACAGTTTTTCCTATTGCTCCGAGTGCGGTTGCTTGCTCAATGCCTCAATGATTATTAGTGTCTCTTGTTCCGTCGAGGAAGAGCTTGACTATATCGTCGATGAATTGCACAATGTGAAGCAATGGGATGACATCACGGGAGAACTGGCTTGGAAGATAAAACAGTTCTTTGATGGTTTTGAATTGGCAGATGACTACTTCCATAGGCAGATGACCTATGTCACTCGCAGACTTAGCAATCTGTATAAGAAATCCGACTTATACAAGGAGTAACAGCTATGTCGAACACCGTTCTTAACCCTCCCATCGGCTCCACCGTCTATGTCAACTGGTACGGCCACACCGTGCCTGCTGAGGTCATCGACCGTGCCAAGCACTGCACTCACCCTTGGTCTGACGAATGGATTCCAGTAGAAATGACCGTACCCGGCTCCGACGGCAAGCCGATTGTGCCGGGCTGCAAGAATATATCCATCTTCCACATGCGCCACGTCTATTCCACTCCCGACGAGGCACAGACGGCATGGCACGAATATCTGCAGCAGTGGCAAAACAGGCGTACCGCTCCCAAGGTTGAGGCCCCGGTGCCTGCGCCTTCTCCCGCTGCCCCTGTCGCCGCTGGTTCAGTATCTTGCAGTAGCACCGCAAGCAATCCCTCCCTCGCATGGCAACGCGTACAGCAGTTCAAGCGCGACCACTGGGATGCTGCCGCTGGTCACCTCCGCATTGATGCCCTTGATGCCTTCTATGCTCTCTGGCGCGACTCCATAGCCGCCAAGTACGGCCTCGCTCCCAAAGAGCCTGCACCTGCTCCCGTGCCTCCTGTTGAGGCTACAGCCCCGGTGGCGGTATCTCCCGCCGATGCGCCCAAGGCTCCTGCGCCTCAACTCCCTCCCATCACCTTCGTCAAGCCGAAAGGCCCCATCAAGGCGACTCAGCTATCATTTGACTTTCAATAAACATTTCAACAATTTTTCAATATCAATAGCATTATGGCAGAAACAGCAACTTACTCATGGCTCGCCTTCGACCGCCAAGCAGCGGCCAATGGCGTACTCGTCGGCATCCGTCAGACCGACGATAACGACCTGTCTTACACAGGCCAGTTGTACAAGACTACAAGCGGCGACAAGTACTACAACTCCTACGAGGTGGTCATCCGTGGCTCAAAACTTCAGATCGATGACTTCGGAAAGGTCAAGAAGGTGTGGCCTGCCTCCAGCGAGATAGCCGTCAATACTCAGCTCATGCTCGTCGTTTGCACCATGAACACTACCTATGGCACTCAGCAGGCCATCACGCGCTCCGTGGGCGATGACAGCCTCACAACGGCCAATATCCAAGCCTTGGAGCCGCGCGACCACTTCGCCATGCAGGCACTCACGGCCATCATCCCCTTGCTCTCACCCGGAGTCCTTCGGCGACGCGGGCATTCTCTCCGTATGCAAAGCGGCCTACAAGTGGGCACAGGGCATGATGATTGCAGCCGCCGACGCTCGCGCCGCCGTCAAGAAGGACGAAGGAGGT